>Ga0209611_10000721_pt1 | contig 51602 bp, 40 predicted proteins | sample S1TSphgellanicum_3_FD_187693 | JGI IMG/M metagenome (GOLD analysis project Ga0209611, IMG submission 187693) | Host-associated microbial communities from peat moss isolated from Minnesota, USA - S1T2_Fc - Sphagnum magellanicum MG (SPAdes) (version 2) | ecosystem: Host-associated > Plants > Peat... | reverse complement strand
CCCAAAGTTTTTCTGCCTTCACTTCAACTTAACTGAAGTGCCATTTTTGGACAAATCATTTAAAACCCAACCTTTTTTACTAAGTTTTTTTTGTTAAGTCTTTTCATGAGTTTTTTTTTTTATTGGGTTTTTCTCATTAGTGAAATGGGACAACAATAAAAATATCTATAATTTGGAATTATTAATTTAAAAATCATGTCCAAATTAATTTTTTTAATTTTCATACTTACCTTACCCTACTTAGGGCAGGCCACCTAGGCCTAATCTTAGTTAAACTAGGTTGGACTTTAAGCTAGGTTCTACCTTATGTTATTTAAACTAGGCCCTAAGTTGATTTAAATGAGCAATTTAGGCCTAGGTTAAACTATTTAGGTAGCCAATTAAGGTAGCCTAGGTTACAAGTGTGAGAATTTGACTCCTCACCTCCATGTTATGGAGTCAAGTCCTTAACCATTGCACCACCACCTTCATAAGGTGATTTTTTTTGTTAACATATTATAATGAATTTCAATTGTTTCATACTAGATTTGGCATAGGTGGGTAGGTAGCCAAATATATTAAGTACATTAACCTACCTGATGTAAATAATTTATTAGTTAAACTTAAGCCTACGCTATTTACTTAACTTATTAGGCCTAACAAGTTGGGTAAATAATCAAATCAGTATGGTTGATTTAACTAAACCTTAACCATCTAGTATGCTTAGTTTGATCAAGTTATGGTTGTTTTGACAAACCATTTTTTTGGTTTGTCCCTTTTGAATAGATGTATGATTTAACATTTAAAATTTAAAAAGGCACATTAATCAAAATAACCAACCAAAAGAATCGTGCCTTTTTCATGCCCCATGTTTATAATCAAAATGGACATCCTTTTTGGTCAATGGAAACATTTCAGCCAAGTTGAACCTTTTGAAAAGTTATGATTTTTTAATATGAATGTCATTACTATTTTTGAATCAGTGTGTAAAAGAAAAAAAATTAAAATTTGCACTTGGTGTCACATTATACACATGCTTAATTTTTAGCTAACTTTTGGCATTATAAATAATTTGTATATTAACTATTTAACTAAGTGACTATTTGTTAGTTGTAAATGACAAATGTGATTGCAAATTTCCTTAGTCACCTTGGACAAGTCGCAAAAAAATTACATGGCATCAAGTTGAAACAATAATCATATCAAAGTGCAAATTAGACACATTTTTCAACCAACTAACATCCAACCTATATGCCATGGTCATTTATTATTGATTTTTATGATTAAAATGTGTAGTGCCATATGCCTATGTGACATAATGATTTATGACTAACATGTGGAAATTTAGGATTTTTTTAATCATTGAAATGTACTTCACATGTAGCAAGTTCCAAGTTGAACAAATGGCACTAGAAGGCATACTTAGGGTAAATTAGGTTCTTTAGGCTAGTCGGCCTAGCCTACCTAGGATAGGGTGCTTGGGTGAGGCAACTTAGCCTACACAACCTAAGTTGCCTAGGTTAAAAACATGGGATATTAGGTGGTTTAGGCTACACACCTAAACCTAAACTACCTAAACTACCTAGCCTAACAGAAGGTAAGTAGATTGCAAAGTAAAGATTTAATCCTTTCACATTCAAATTAAGGGGAAAAATGCTTACCATTTGACCAACTTTTTTTTTAGTGCAATATGAAATGGATCCATATTTTTAATAAACATTTTTTCTAACTTACCTAAATGATGTACTTAACCTACCTATTATGTAAACTATTTAAAGGCCTACTTAAGGGCTACCTAGGTTATTTATGGTACCTAAGGCTTGCCTAGGTTGCACATGTTATTTAAGGGGTATCTATGGGTTGCCTAGACTAATTAAAATACCTTTGGGCCTACCTAGGGCTCAACTAGACTAACTAAAGTACCTATGGGCATACATAAGGCTACTAATTGATTAGGGTACCTAGGGGCTCCTAGGTTATTTAAGGTGTTTAGGGACTACTTAAAACATACCTAGCCTACCTATGGGCTACCTAAGTGATTGTTTAGATTACTTAAGGTATTTAAGCGCGACGTAACACATGCCTAGGTTGCTAATGGGCCTACCCAAGGGTTGCTTAGACTACTTAAGGTACCTAGGGGCTCCTAGGTTATTTGAGGTGTTTAGGGATTACTTAAAACATACCTAGCCTACCTATGGGCTACCTAAGTGATTGTTTAGATTACTTAAGGTATTTAAGCGTGACATAACACATGCCTAGGTTGCTAATGGGCCTACCCAAGGGTTGCTTAGACTACTTAAGGTACCTAGGGGCTCCTAGGTTATTTGAGGTGTTTAGGGATTACTTAAAACATACCTAGCCTACCTATGGGCTACCTAAGTGATTGTTTAGATTACTTAAGGTATTTAAGCGTGACATAACACATGCCTAGGTTGCTAATAGGCCTACCCAAGGGTTGCTTAGACTACTTAAGGTACCTAGGGGCTACCTCGGTTATTTAAGCCTAGGCAACCTAAACTAACATGTCATATTGTGTGCACTTGCTAGCCATTGGCACATGTATAGTTGCAACAATGATATATAGTGGTAATACAAGTTGAACAAGACACGACATGTTGTTTAGTCACTTATGAACCACATTAGTAATTGTAAAAACAACAAAAAATTTATCTATTGTTAGATGCCACAAATTATGGATGATATGAATGGACTTTTGATTTTCATTTTGATCCAAACTATCAATAGTTGCAAATAATAATTGCATCTATAATTAAAAACCATATTGTAATCAAATAGGTGACTATAAGTCATTTTTACCATGGTGTCACAAGACAATTGAATGGAAATCACAAAAATGGTTGATTTGGAACCAAGTTGCAAACACATGGGTTGGTATTGATAGGATTTTGTGAATGAATTTTGATTGTGAAACTTCCACGCAATCCTTTGCTTCCACAAAGTTGTGATGTGCAATTTGAATACATGTATGATTCATCAATAGGAATAATTTGTGAAGGGTGTAACTTTCCACCTTCTTGTAATAGATTCATATCGTCATTACTATTATTATTATCATATTTTTAATGGGTTTTAAAGAAATTTTGATGTTTTTAAGTTTTCAACTTCCTAATAGGTTACGAAAGTCTTATCATGAAAATTCATTACATGAATCCTAATCAAGAAAAGAAAGGAAATCTTGATGGAAAGATAAATGTTTGGGGAAAGTCAACAAAGTTTGCCATCCTTGTTTTTTCTTGGCTCCTACACTCATGATGTGCGTCCTATGGTCACATCAATTTTCCACATTTGAAAGCTTAAAAGGGCAAAATGCACATTTTTTTTCTTAAAATTGGCAAATGCTTTGGGTTGAAAGGTGTGAAAGTGAATCTTGGATGTGTATTACATACATTGTGTTTGTCTTTTTCTTTGCAAATTCATGAAATGTTTTTTTTGGTAATAGTAAATGTGGGAAGCTAATAAGGAGGTGAAAAGCTAATATGGAGGTGAATTATTGTGTTTTAGAATAAGAATGATAGTTTTGTGAATTAAAGAGCACACAAATTCAAAGGAATTTTCTCTTATGTATGGTCACATTGCAGTAAAAAAAAAAGTGTTTGTAAGTAGAAATAAATTTTTTGTTAAATTATTTTTGTCAGATTTAAAATGTACCTAATGAAGTGAGAACGCATTGAAAACTTTAAGTTATTGTTAAATGTCATGTGAAGAAAAGAAAAAATGCATGTGACTGAAAATGTCAAGGGTGAAAACACACTAAAGTGGAGTATTTTTTGGCATACATGGAATCCATGCTAGTGTTAAAATAAAAGTCCATTTTACGTTGTAGCAAAATAAATTATATTGCACAAGTCATGTGGCAAGGTTAAACAATTTTTTTACTTCTAGACTTTATCAATTGTAGATATTGTATCAAAAATTTACATTTTAAAAAATGAAATTTTGAATTATTAATTCACATGGATAAATGACTTTATTAAAAAATCCATGTTTCATTGTATATTTGACAAATGCGAATATTATACACCATCTTTTAATAAATGGAATTCATCTATAATGTTCATAACTCTTAGTTAAAATTTAGTTAACTTTCAATTCAATTCCAGTTATTTCTTAGTTAAGTCCCAGTAAAGTTTTAATTAACTCCTAATTAAATCCCACTTAAGTCTTAGTTAACTCATAGTTAAGTCCTAATTAACTTGTAGTTAAGTCCCAATTAAGTTTAGTTTACTTCTAATTGATTCATAGTTAAGTCAAAATTAACATTCAGTTAAGTTTTAGTTCATTCATAATTAACTCCCAATTAAAAAGGTTCCCAAGAAGTTTTCTTACTTGATGCACACATAAAAGCCTCCTTGGAAACTTCCTTGAGCTAGGTCCCAACAGGGTATAAGTAGGAATATGACCTTTCATTTCCTTCATTATGTTCAACACTAGTCTTAAACATGATGTTACACCATAGCCTTATCAAATTATTTTCATATTCATATTTGCATATATTAACATAATAAAAATTTGTCTTCACGTTTGTCGTGCACATTTTATGTTCTTGTTTTTTAATCACATAATTTTGTTTTGTTCCTTATTTGAAAATTAGACTTATACCTTTTTTTTAGCCTTTGTTTTTGTGGTTTTTCATGCCCTTAACAATTTGAACATACTCCATTAGGTTTACATTTATTTTTATGTCTATAAGTCATTTTGTAGTTAGATTTCTTTTGGAGTTGGGTCTGGATTACCCCTCCTTTTCAAAGTAAAAGTTTTCAAAAAGTCGTGATTACCCATGTCTTGTTGATTGAGGTTGTGGATTACCCACCTTTTGTTGGTGTCATATTTCATGGTGTTCATCATATTTACATTCATGGAAGAAATCCTTGTTGTCTTTAAGAATTTTGAATAGGAAAATCAAGGACTTCATGAATCTGTTAGCCATTTGCAAACTATCAAATTTCAATTTCCTTGTGATGCGTTTTGGCAACAAAACCTCATCCAAAGGAGCCATGGATTAACTTACTTGATAAATTTGATGGCACATGTTCAAAGTTTCAAGGTTTTATCAACCAAATGCATTTAATCATCTGATTTCATCCTCATCAATATCCAACTGGCCTAACTCAAGTTGGATTCATGAACACCCTGTTGTCAGGCACAACCTTTGCTTGGTTCACACCTTTGTTGGAACATCAATCATCCTTGTTTAACAACTTTGAAGTGTTTTTTGAAAAGTTCAATGCCACCTTTGGAGATTTTGACAAAGAACTCATGTCTAACATGAAAATACGATCTTTTTGTCAAGGATCACATTCAACAATAGTATATGCATTGAAGTTTAGACAATTGACTTGCGATATTTCATGGGCTGAAGCAATGTTCATAAGTTAGTTTTAGTTTGGGTTACAAGGTGATGTGAATGACTTACTACTCACCTTGTTAAATCATTCAACATTAAATTAAACCATTGCACAAGATGTTTGGTGTGATAACAAATTCTTTGAATGTTGACAAGAAAGGCGCCATGAACCCACATCGATAACACAAAGGAGTTTTCCACCATTGGTAACACAAAGGAATTTTCCACTTATAATGGCAGCCCAACCTTCAATAACCTTGCCAAATGACGACCCCATGCATATTGATAAAACAAGATTCAAGCCTTCATGGAGTAAGAAAAACAATGCCGACATACAAATAATCTTTGTTTGTATTGTGGAAAACTAGGTCATGTTGCTCGTGAATGTCCAAAGAAGCATGGACCACATGCAGCACACGCCATCTTTGTAGGGAGTTGAAAAACGAACATGTCAAATCTTAGTAGGGACCATGAGGTTGGACCTTCATGCATCATGTAATGAGAATGGTCCCAACTTATCTTTAAACCTAACATGTTTCTTAATACCAAACATTGTCAAATGTAGTAAGCTTATGATGATGGAGGCCTGAACACGTTTTGATTATGGCGCATCAACATGTTTTATGGACAAGGAGTTGGTGTGATAATACAAGTTGACTTTAGTGGAAAAAAACACACCAGTGTTGTTTGAGGTCATTAATGGTTGAAACCTTTTATCTGAACCAATCACCCATGAAACCAAGCCATTAGATGTTACCATTGGTTCCCACACTAGCAAGGTTGTTTTCAATGTCATTTCATCTCCAAGAAATCCTATCATCATTGGATTGTCTTGGCTTGTTCCACATAATCCATGAATGGATTGGCATACGAGAAGAAAAATGCAAACACCTTGCCTAAACATCGACATATGATCTTGTGGAGGGAACACAACTGCCATTTGGACCATTTATAATTTGTCACAAGATGAACTTGCAACGTTTTGTGAATACATCAATGAAATCCTTGAGAAAATGGTTCATTTAACATTCCAAGTCTCTAGTTGGTGCCATGATCTTGTCTGTCAATAAAAATGATGGCTCCCTCCAAATGTGTGTCAATTACTATGGGCTTAATTGATTCTCCATCAAGAATCGGTACCTTTTGCCCTTGATTTCAAGGTTGTTTGCACCAATTCAATCATGCCAAGGTGTACACAAAGATTAATCTATGTGGAGCATACAACTTGGTGCACATTCAAAAAGGCAATGAATGGAAGACAATGTTTAGAACCCATTACAACCCATTATGTCATGATGCCATTTAGCCTTATTACCACATTTGTTTTTCTCAACATGTAATGAATTTTGTGAATATTTGGACGATTTCATGGTTTGTTACATTGATGACATTTTCATTTTCTCAAAGAACATGGAGGACCATGAGTGCTATGTATGTTTGGTTTTGGAGAAGCTTTGGGAGGTTGGACTTTACACCAAATTGGAAAAATGTGAATTCTATCAATTTGAGGTGGAATTCTTGGGTTACGTCATTTTTGGATATGGCATTTGCATGGACCCCCACAAGATTTAGGCCATTGTTGATTAGGTTACTTCAACTTATGTTCGAGATGTCCAATGGTTTTTTGAATTTGCCAATTTATATTAACGTTTCATTGAAAACTATTCTTTAATAGTGGCCCTTCTTGCTCGATTGACTAAAAAGGATCAACCTTTTTCTTGGGGAATTGAAGTTAATAATGCCTTTTAATCTTTGAAAACTTATTTCACAATTGCCCACTATTGATTCATGCAAACCTTTCCAAACCTTTTGTCTTGGAAATGGACGTTTCCGACTTTGCAATAGCTATTGTGTTTTCACAACTTGGAGAAGACAATCTTCTTCATCTTATTGGCTTCAATTTTCATAATTTTCCTCCTACGGAAATTAATTGTGAAATTCATGATAAGGAATTTATAGCCATTGTGGATGCCTTTGAGGAGTGGCACCATTTATTTGAAGGAGCTCAATATGAAATCAATGTGTATTTAGACCATAAAAACTTGCAGTATTTCATGACAACTCATGTTTTGAATCAACGTTAAGCTGGATGGGCATTGCCTTTGTTTCAATTCCAATTTGTTATCACATATCGCCTTGAACGCTAGTAAAGGAAACCTGATGCATTGTCTTTTCGCTCGCACCTTGTGCCTAAGGAGGGAAATGTCACCTATGAGCAACAACATGATGTCATTTTCAAACTTAAATATTTTCAACTTCATGCGTTATTGATAATTTTTTATGACACAACCTTTTTTTGTCAAATTTGTGAAGATTTGAAAAAGGGCCCTCTTGTTATTGGCATCCAAGGCCAATCAAGGAATCATCATCAAATCCATGATTTTTCTAATGATCATGTTAAGTTCGAGTTTCAAGATGATCTATTTTATCATGATGGTTTTTTTGTATGTTCTTGATGGCCCTATGTGACTTCAAATTCTCCAGGCTAAGCATGATGCTTTGGCTACAGGGCATTTTGGATTTAACAATACCATGGAGTTAGTGTTTACATTATTAATGGCCACAACTTTAGAAGTATGTGAAGTAGTTTGTCAAATTTTGCAATGTTTATGCCTGAACAAAGAATCCGCATCATTGCCCTCATGGTCTTCTTCAACCATTATCAATCTTTGCATCCCCATGGTTTTTAATTTCCATGGATTTCATCATAGACCCTCCACCTTCTAGTTCCTATGATTCCATCTTGGTGGTGGTTGATTGTTTAACGAAGATGGTTCATTTCATTTCGTGTACTGAGACAATAACTAGTGAAGGAATAACCAAGTTATTCCTTGATCATGGTTTTCCTTAAAATACCATTTTTGATTGTGGGCCTCAATTTGCATCCAAGTTTTGGAAGTGATTTTTTGAGCTTTTAAGTGTGAAGGTGAAATTGTCATCAACTTTCCACCCCCAGATGGATAGGCAAACAAAACAAGTCAATCAAGTCTTGGAGCAATATTTATGGTGCACAACCAATTATCATCAAGACAATTGGTTAAAACTTTTGGCCATGGTAGAATTTGCCTATAACAACACAATGCATTCATTAACTTAACAACATTTTTCTCTGCAAATCATGGTTTGCACCTTAAGTTTGATATTCAAGGTGTGCACAAAATTATGAATCTAGCAACTAAAAATCAAGCCACGTGGTTAGTGGATGTTCGAGCTTAATTGTATCTAACTTTGAAGAAGCGCAAAGATGATACAAGGAGAATGTTGATGAACATTGAAAAAAATAACCCAGCTTAAAGGTCGGGGACTAGGTTTGGTTTCAACAACAACATATCAAAACAATAATGCCATTAAATAAGTGGAATCATCAAAGGCTAGGTCCATTCCTTATTGTGAAACAAATCAATGTCATAGTTTTCTAATTCAAACTTCCAAGTCCTATGAGAATCCATCCTATGTTTCATGTTTCTTTATTGGGACCTTACCACGTATCTACCATTCCAAGAAGAATCCATGATCCCCCTCCACCTATTGAAGTTGATGGTGAACAAGAATATGAAATGGAGGACATTTTAGATTCAAGGATCTTTAATCGTTAATTCTAATATCATTGTCAGGGTATGATGTGAGCGAACGCACTTGGGAACCAATCAAAAACTTATCGAATGCCATGGAGAAGGTGCATGAGTTTCATTGATGATATCTAAACAAGCCCAAGTTTTGCTCCTTGTAAAACTTGTTGTTAGAAGGGGAAGTGATGTGATAGATGTGAACATTAAACACCATATTCAATAGATGGAATTCATCCATAATGTTCATCCATAACTCTTAGCTAAGTCTTAGTTAACTTTCAATTAAATATTGGTTAATTTTTAATTAAGTCTTAGTTAAATCTTAGTTAATTCCTAATTAAATCCTAGTTAAATATTAGTTAATTCTTAATTAAGTCCAAGTTAAATATGAGTTAACTTTTAGTTAACTTTTAGTTAGGTCTTAGTTAATTGATAATTAAGTCTTAATTAATTTTTAATTAACTATTAGTTAAGTCCTAGTTAAGTTTAATTAATTTTTAATTAAATCCAAGTTAATTTTCAGTTAAGTTTTAGTTAACTCATAATCAACTTTCAATTAAGAAGGTTCCCAATAAGCTTCCCTACTTGATGCACACATAGAAACCTCATTGAAAGCTTTTTTGAGCTAAGTCCCCAAAGGGGTATAAATAGGAGTAAGACCTCTCATTTTGTTCAGCCTGTTCAACATCAATCTTAAGCACGACTTTGCACCATAACCTTGTCAAATTCTTTTCATATTCATATTTGCATGTTAGCATAATAAATATTCGCTTTCACGTTTGTCATGCACATTTTGTGTTCTTGTTTTTAGATCTTGTGTTATTGTTTTTGAAGCACATAATCTTGTTTTATTCCTTGTTTGAAAGTGTAACTTAAACCTTCATTTTAGCCTTTGTTTTTATTGTTTTTCGTGTCTTTGACAATGTATTTCAATTTATGGTTTAAATTTTTTTTCAAAATTGTTTTATTATGTATTAAAGGCATAAAACTACTTTCTATGTAAAAAAAAATTATTCAATTAAACATTTTAATAAATATAATGAGTCCATAATCATATGATATGGATTGTGATGCTAAATTTTTGACATTTCAAAAGTCCAATATGTTATTGGAATTTAAAATATATTCATGAAATTCATACAATGTGATCATATCACATGTAATATTATTATTTTGAGTCCTTTTAACATATTATTCATTTATATTTTGTTCCATGGCCCATGATTGATAATCCAACAAGTTGTGACAAGATTATGTACTCCATTTTAGTGTGCTTTCACCTGGTTGGAAATTTGCCCATTAAGGGTTTTGTTTCAAGATCCATATTTGTGAATCATTGTTGTGTGAAGTCTTTATAAAATGGGCAATTTGGATTATTATGGGTTAGATACGCATACATAGAAAATTGACAATGTAATAAAATTAAAAAGTTGTCAGTGTACATTTGTTTAATTCTTTAATAATGAATGTCATGGTTTTGTATTCTTGAGAGAATCTTGGTATCCTATAAAATGAGTCTATGCATTCTTAATAATTATTCATGTGGTATTATTTTTTGTTGAAAAAGTTTCTAGATGGCAACATCTTTAAGGTCGATTGAACATACATGAAATCATGGGTTGTTACTTGTGATTGAAGTATGGAAAATATTTGGGTTTTATTATTCATCATGAGAGCTAAAGATCTTCACATGTGTATGCAAAATGATTAAATCCTTGGCACATGTTATTATGTAAGTGAAATGTTTAATTGAAATTTTTGTTCAAAGGATGTGTTTGTTTGTTGGATAAATCTATTGGGACCAAAAGTAGGCAATCATAGGATGAGCAAAGTGTGCACCAAGATTTGGCACAAGAGAGACTTGATTCAAAAAAATGCCAATATTTTGCACATTTTATTAGTTTGTTAGTGAGGACCAAAGAGAGAGATTGGATTCAAAAGAAATGCCAATATTTCACACACTTTATTAGTTTGTTAATGAGGAACAAAAACACATCTTAGTTTGTTGTTTGTTGCAATGAATTGATTTGTTTAACACATTATGGTAATCATTATTTTTTGGTGTGATGTACTCAATGTAATGTAAGGACCTAAAAGATCATGAAGAGACACAAGTTTAAATGTTTTGTTTGTTCGAGGTATATTAGGTTTGGATGTTGATCTTCCTTTTTCATTACATTCCCTTGATGCTTCATGCAATTGCTTAAAGGTTATGCAACAAGGTGAAAAACAAGGAGCATTTGATGACAAGTGACATAAAATAAAAAAATGTCACCAAAAGTTTCAACATTTTCGCAAACCACAAACCTTTGTTGTTGCATGTAACAACATTATAATAGAGGCAATGTGGTTATAAAAAAAAAAACAAAGAAAGATTTTAATAGCTCTTGTAGTTGGTGAGAAATGACAATATGATACAATCATAAACCAAAGAGTTTCAAGCTCTTACAAGCCTTCACTCCTTCATATTGTTTTGTTGTAATAGAAGCAATATGATAAAAAACAAATAACAAAAAGAACCATCAAATCATAAACCAAAAGGTTTCAAAACTTTCCACCACCTTAGTGATTTGCAAAAGCTTGGATAGAGTAAAGCACAAAGCATGATCACTGAAATCAAAATCCAAGACTAAGAAATCACTTACCTCTTAAACTACACCTTCAACTTCAAACACAAATATGAGCTCAATAGATTCCATCACCAATAAATTACATTGATGATTACATAATACTAGGGTGCAATGACATGAACCTTTACATGTAACATCCACAATCAAGAACTTGAAAAATTGCTAATTGTTGCAAACAAGGAGAGAGAGAGAGACACCTGGGACTTGAACCCTAACCCTAATGTATACCACCACCCAGTCTACCAAAATTAAGTCCTCAGGGTTTTGACAAATATCCGGCCCACCTCATTTCTCCAAGGTATGAGGCAGGGTCAGGGTCTTAAGAATCTAGGTTTGCATACTCGGGTTGATACCCAATAGGGACTTGGAGAAATTTCAGATACCTGCCCCACATTGTGTTGAACAACCCCTTCCCCACCCCTCTCCTCCTTTTCTAGTGATGAATAGTACACTAAATGTGGGTATGGGTCTCTTCTGGAGATATCTGATACAAGAAGAAGAAGAAGTGGGTATTGAAAATTGATGAGAAAAGAAGCCTGTTGTCCAAGAGCAAGCAAAGGACCCAGCTGGATGGGGTGCAGGCTGCCCTGCTAGCTGCAGGGATCCAGGAAGGAGCTAGACATGGGCAAGAGACCCCAGGAAAGAGCTATGGCCAGGGACCCAGGAAGGAGCTTCAAAGTATAATGCAAGCCTGGACTTTTCATCGACGTTTCTTCTAGTCATTTGGTTCATATTTGTGATGATGATGGTTTTTTGCAGCTGGAATGGTGGTGATATCTGCAGTGAGGATGATCTGAGTAAGCACTGCAGTGGTGAGAGACAAGACCTGTTTTGTGATGAATGGATCCATTATTGAAACTTGGCTGGTAGCTAGCTAGTTAGTTATGTTGTAGTAGTAGTAGTAGTAGTAGTAGTGGGCCGCCCAGGCTCTGTGGCAGCCGTGCTGCTGCATCCGTTTCCCACACTCTCTGCAGCCAGCCAGAACAGCGCCTGTCTCGTGATTTCCTGATCAGTCAGCCCTCCTGCTTCCGGAGACCTTCGTCTATGGTAAGAAAGAAAGTACATGCTTCTGTAGAGCTGCTGCTGCGCGGTACTTCCTTCCATGGTAGCTAGCCAGCTAGGTGCAAAGCAAGTCGAGAGCTGCAGCACTACTACCCTTACTGGCCTAATAATACTACTACTTCTTCTACTACCACACTTTTGTCTTTATCATTGCAAGTTCCTCGCCCTTGCCTCCAGGGCGCCGGAAGCAACTCAGCTGAGTGGGATTCGATTGCGGTAGCTTCTCCTCGTCTGACACATTCTGCTGATCAGCCCATACCAGCAGCTAGCTGCATATACATATAGTTGTTCTCTGTGTAACTCGGCTGCAGTACTAACTTCCTTCTGTAGTTCAGCAGCTGGAATAAGAATTAGTTTCCCACTGCTCTGTTTGTTTGTTTGTTTGTTCATTCATCACCGCAGAGGACAATTGCAGCTACTAGCTAGGTCGATCACATGAGCAGCATTGCTCTAATCTCGTACCACTCTGCCATATCCCAGTCTTTTGCACACAGCTACTGATCAGTTTGCAAATCGGATTACTCGTTTTGTAAAGAACTTGGAACGTATTTTTGGTGCTGTGATCATCTCCCGCCACCTGCGGCTTTTCTGATACTCAGCTGCATCGTTATACGTTCAAGGGTACAATACGGGTGGCGGAGTTGCAAGCCTCAGCTGCTTCCTCGGACTGTCCAGCTTCTTATCTGTTTGATTCAGCAGCTCTCTCTCATCCGAGTACAAATTTACACTCGCGGGTGGTGGCATTCAGAGTTCTGATTTGAGGCTGCAGCAGCATAGTTCTTGGATGATCAAGGTAGATTTCCTCCCGCCTCAAGCAAGCTCAAAGTCTTGAAACCTAGGAGCTACGATTCATACACCGACCTCTTGTCTTGGAAAGTCCAGATGGTGCACGAACTCTTCTACATTGTAACTAGATTTATGGTGTAATGCGCTTAAACCCTGTGTGAGCTGCATTCGAAGTTTGTCTTTACTACAGCTGGAACTGAGATATATGCTTGTAAACATAACCAGTTCCTCTGAATGCTGCTGCTATTGTCCGCTGCAGGATCGGAGCCCTGATCAGTCACGCGGAAGTTCTTAACGTCGGAGTCTTTGACAACCCAGCGAACTCTTGCAGTCGACTGCGATGCAGCAGCACTCGGAAACTACTGCACTGATGATCTGAGTATATTCTGGCCAGAAGAGATCATTAGCGCGCGAACCCAAGCAAGTTCTCAGCAGCTGCTGAGGAACTCGCGGATCGTCGAACTTTGATATTGATAATCGATCCATCGATCGGTTTGGTGCAAGAGGACTGCTGGTTCGAAAATGGAAGTTTGCTCTCCAGTGGTGCAGCGAAGACTAGCATGTACCCAGGTTCTCTTCCTGTTGCTAGCACCTGCAATATTGCTGCAACTGCAGCTTATAGGACCCAGCTGCGTCGAAGCTCAAACTCTAGTCTCAGGCAATGCATCATGGGCGCTCCTGCTGGAGAATGCAGGCATAGCTTGTATGCACATGGCGGTAACATACATGGGACCGGTGATATTCCTCGATAGAACTGACATCGGACCTTCGCAAATCGCTCTTCCCAATGGCAGGTGCCGCAACGACTCGCAGGATCAGACCGATACATACGATTGCACTGCTCACTCCGTTATGTTCGATCCTGCTACCAACACAGTCCGCCCGCTTTACATCGCCACAGACACTTGGTGCAGCTCCGGCCAGTTCTTACCTAACGGCACCATGCTCCAAACAGGCGGCTACAACGATGGCGTCCAGAAGATCAGGTCTGCAGGAGGCTGTATCTTCTTCCATCTTTGATTGCAGTCAGAATCCTCGATTTCTGTTTCCGAGAATTCAGCCATCTCGACCATCCTTCCATTAGGCTGTAGTGATCGCAGTCGCTTTCCATCATTTTTTTCCGAGTTATGTGTATGTTGAGCACAGTCACCTCACAGCTCTACCGCTCAAGCATATTGACCACATGCAAGAGGGGCTATGAGAGCTGAGAGTCGAAGAATGACTCGCCACAAAGTGACATCTGTCTTGTTTCTTTCCTGGGAATGTGCTCTCAGAGTGAGTTCGTAACATTGATTGACTACATATTTTCAACAAAGTTGCAGCTCTCCAATGAAAAGCGCATGTCCATCCAGCAAGAAACAATGCCCTATGTCATTGGTCTTTCGATTAGGGTGCCTGTTTGTTCACAGCATGCTAACTAATGTGTAACTGTGATCACAACAGCCTAATGGAAAGAGACCCTGAGTAGGCACTATTGATGCTCATATTGTTTTGGGTGGTGCAGGTGGTTGTCGCCGTGCCCAGCAGATGGGACTTGTGATTGGGTCGAGTCGGATACCAATGTGTTGCAAGCAGGGAGATGGTACGCGACCAACCAGTTGCTACCTGACGGCTCGCAATTCGTACTAGGTGGGCAGTACTCAAATGCGTATGAATTCGTGCCGGCTAATGGTGCCGGTCTCGTCAACCTGGAGCTGCTGTCATCACAGGGCTACTTCGACTGGTACCCATTTGTGCACTTGCTGCCGGATGGAAACCTCTACATCTTTGCAAACAGGGACTCCATTCTGTTCGACTATCAAAACGGTGTTGTGCTCCAGAGCTATCCCACCATTCCTGGAGAGCCCAGAAACTATCCTTGTGCTGGGTCTAGTGTTCTTCTAGCTCTGGATGGCGACTACACGGATGCTGAAGTGTTGGTCTGCGGAGGTGCTAGTATTATGGCTCCAGGGAATGTCTCAGCTCAGTACCCTGCTTCCCAGACTTGTGGCCAGATTGTTGTCACTTCTCCAAATGCTTCATGGGCTATGTTTGAAATGCCCATTCGCCGCAACATGGGAGACATGATCATGCTTCCCACAAGCGATGTAAGCTCTAGTTACTCTCTTGCTACCAGCTTTGTGCAGATATTCCTCTAGTGCAGCTGCTTTCTGTGATCTCTAGCTTCTCATTTTCTACTTTTGTTCATATGTATTTTTTGCTTCTTTGGTGTACAAAGGAGCAGCTGCTTGTACTTGAAGAAGAACATCCCTCTTGCAGACTAATCCTCAACCCAAACCGCAAGGTTTAAAGCTTGTGTTCAAACTATGTAAAGAACCCACACAAGTTCTTCGTGTGCAGAAGGTTCCTCAAGAAGAAAGGTTCTTTTGTGTACACTAGGTTTGCCACAAGGTTCTTCTTAGCTTTGAAGAACCTCCACAAGGATCTTGGTATGCACAAGGAAACTGCTCAAGCTTCTTCATGTGCACTAGGTTCTTCTAAGCTTTGAAAAACCCTGTGGAGCTCTTGGAAACGAAATTGATCAAGGTTCAGTTTCTGAACAAGATTCTTGGTGTTGTGCTTTCACAGATTCTGATAATCAACGGGGCACAAAATGGTGCACAAGGATGGGATGCAGCTACAAATGCAGCATTCAATCCAGTTACATATTACCCAGATACATCAACTTTTGTAGTCGAACCAGCAACAACAATAGCACGAGTGTATCACTCAACAGCCAATCTTCTTCCTGATGGACGAATACTTGTTGCAGGCAGCAACTGTCACTTAACATACACATTCACTGGTGAGTTTCCAACTGAGCTTCGAGTGGAAGCTTTCTCACCTGAATATCTGGATCCTGTCAATGATCCTGTGCGTCCTCAAATCACCACAGCTCCAGAAATTGTCACTTACAATTCTGCATTCACTGTGGAGATTAGTCTTGCTACAGCTCCTACAGGCAACATTGGGCTTACTCTTTCAAGCGCTCCTTTCACAACCCATTCTTATTCACAAGGACAACGGCAGATCAAGCTGCCAGTCACAGCTCCAGCACCCATCAATGGAACTAATGCCTATAGTATTAGTGCAATAGGCCCCATAAGTGAGACCGTAGCTCCTCCTTCCTATTACATGCTGTTTGCTATCAATAACGGTGTTCCTAGTAGTGGTGTCTGGGTTAATGTGCAATCTTGAATTTGAGCCAATCTCTCTACAGCAAATTTGTTGGGTGGTGATTGTAACCACCGATTCCTTCAGGTGCAGCATATCAATTTAAGTCTAAAGGAAACAAAAAAATTGATGAAAAGGGATGAGTTTATTTTGCTTTTCGAAGGTGAAAAGCAATTTCACATACCTGAAACTCCAAATGAGAGTAATATGTGAATAGGTTGTTTTTTCTCTCTTTCTTGGGGAATAAATTTTTTGCTATATATTGCTTCTTCCATGAGTGCAGCTTGAGCAAATTTCCAAAGTGCAAGAACAAAGCAAAAACCCATCAACAGAAAGTGCCTTTGATGAAGTATATGAAAATGAAATATTAGTGATCATAACAAATCAAATCAAGAGCAAACTTTGAAGTTCCAAGAGGGAATTGCAAATGTTAGTCGACCAATCCCCTCTAAAAAGCAAAAGCCATTAAAACAGATTGTATTTGAAGTATATCAGAAATGACCTGTAAAATTGAGCTAAAATATGTGAGAATTAGCATGAAATCGTGCAAAATATTAGACCTGAAAAATGATGCACACTTTTCGAAGTGCAAAACATTCCAAAGTCCTTGCAAATCAATCATACTATTATGAATCTTGCAAACAAGACCAGCTTAACAGATCCATTTTCCACAACTCAATAAAGGACAATTTATTTGTCAAAAATTTGATGCAATATACATGCAATTTTCTCACAAATCAACCATACACTCTTCCTTTCAAGGGCAGACCAGTATGGACAAGAATCTAGAAAACTGCAAGATCAGCTCCAATGGGCAGGTGGTCACTTGGATGAGTATGGTTGGGAAGCCCCCCTTGAATGTCAGGTGCCCCTGGAAGGGGCAGTGCCAACAGGCTTCTGGGTTGCAAGCAATCTGAGGGGTAGAAGAAAATGTAGTCTATTGGGCCAGTAAAACCAGGTGTCACATTTGTGTCAGGATGTACACCTTGCACATGTCCATATAGACTAACTAAAGGAAGTGGTGCCCGAAGCAGTGTCATCCTTGGATCATGCTTAACTGAACTATCTTGGAATTGAACAGGACTTGGCAATACATTTAAGAGCTTGTCTTCAAAATCATCTCTCCGCCTTTCTCTTGTATGCTGCTGACTAGTGTCATTTTCTTCAAGGCCTGAAGTGAGATAATTGTAGACCTGATAAAAGGATTGTTAGCAATACACACCCAATAGCCACTATAGGACAATCAAGTATCATATATGTGGATTATCAAAGAGCACACTCAGGAATTCACAGTCCAATTGCAATGCTGGTAAGTGGTATCTTGGTACCTGATCCCCTGGTAGTGAATTATAATCTCCAGTGATCACCAAGAGAGGGGGAGAGTCTGACTTGCTCTGTATACTCTCCTTGAACTTGACAAGCCATGATAAAAGATAGCATGCTTGGGCCAACTTCACATCAGGCCATTCTGGATCCCTATACACTCAATGAAACAAAACAAACTCCCATTTTCATCTCTTGAATTCATTGAAGTGCAATGCAAAGGCAGATCCTCATCTTAACACTGGACCAGTAAGCTGTCAACATCTCAATCTCAACCATTTTATGGCAAAAATCATTGAGAGAGAAATATACATATAAGAGAAGAAAGAGTTTTTTGCAGGGAGAATCACATACCAATATAATTGCGTGTTGCCAAGGATGAAAATTCTTGTAGGCACATCTATGAGACGGAAAGCAGCAAGGAGTGCAACGCAGTCACGTTTGAGTCGCACACAAGGATCATTTGGATCTCCTCTCCCTTCTGGCCCTGCAGGCACCAGAGTTATTGGCAGATTAAAAAATAAATTCCAACAGTCATTTAAGAAGCATGTCATCAATCTGCTGCTTTGGGTTAAGAGGGGAAGGCAACACACTTTGCCACAGAGTGAGACACAGGTACATTGAGATCTGATCACACCTCTCAACAGGACTGTTGAGTGATTGATATTCACAAGAATATCACCTTTTGGAGGTAAATCAACATGAGTGCTTCCTGGATTCCTGGAATTTGAGTCCTTGAGAAGATCAGCACTTGGACTTGGCACAGTCTTGTCGCCTTCTATTGGAGATGGTGGCACTAGATCATTGTAGTCAATAGCTTGTTCTTCAACCAGCTGAACCCTGCGGACTCATACAACACAACAGTTTCCTTTTGAGGCTGAAACTTAGTCACTAGCTGGGGTTGGCCAGAACTCAATCCCTTCCAGTTTGAGGCTTACAGAAAGCATAAAAGGCATGTACCGTGCCCGCCTGAAGAAAATACCACAGCCATCGCGCTTTCTACCACTCCGTTGAATATAAACACTACTGTAGCCATGCTTGTCCAATTTCCATTTATAAAAGCTTTCAAATTCATCCAACTCCTGCAACACCAACCCACATTCTGCATTGACTACAAGCTCCAACAAGCTCTTTTCAAGTAAAACATTTACAATGTGTCATTCTGGAAAGAAGAGATTGATGAAGTTGCAGAGCAATCTCCACAACAACAATCAAAGGTAACACAACAATGAGTGCAGTCATAACCCCATGAGAGTCGCTCACAAAGTGACAGACCATCACCTTCATCACGAATGGCAGTGACAAGCTGCCATGACTACCCACTGAGTTCATCAGCTCCCAACAGTGGGCGTAGATAAGCATATAATAATCTTCCCAAAAACTTGGGCAAACCATTATACACAATCTGCGTCCTGAGTTTCTGTTGCCTTTCCGGAAGCAATGGGAAGACTCAGACGTGATGTTGTCATTCTGGAAAGAAGTGCACATACTGAACAGGGAGGGAAATAACCTGAAGACAAAGAAAGTCAGCATCAAATGAAAGCAACCGCTCTAATATAGCCTCTGACCTTGCCTTCCATCTGCCACACCAAACAGTCTACATCAAAATTGGGAGAGTTTGGTCTTTTGGTCAGAATCTACAATCATGTTATGTATACACACAGCAGAACAGGAGTTGGAAAGCTTTCAGGTTTACAAGTATGAGCTCAGACTCCTGCAAAGTGAAAAAGAAACTTGAAAATGAGGTTTAAGCCTCCACTGAAGCCTTTCACAGGTTTAAAGCAATTAAACTGAAGTTGTCACTAGTCTATTCAGTTGAGAGTTTTAGTTGGCAAGAGTTTCATTATAGCAGCTTTGAGCACAACTGGTGTACCTGAGGCACGATGATGGAGAATGAGGAAATAATGAACTCTTTACATAAGCCTGAGCAAGAATATTGTATGATATTATCCGAATCGATGCTGTACCATCCCCCAATTACCCAAGCCTCGCAACATCATGACATGAATGCTACAGTTGTTGACTATGGAACAAAATTTTTTGCCTGCTTTCAAGCAACAGAATTGCCCTGAACTAGAGTCAAGGTTTCCAATGGGTAGGGGACATCCTGACTTATAGAAAAAACCCATTTTCAACAATCTCAACATAGCTTCATGCTTGCTTGTGGGTTTGTTAGATCAGTCAAACGTAGGAGACTATACATTCCTATGAATCCAGTTTGCACAACAAAAGAGGCTTTAGAGTTTTGGCACAGAGCAAGTAAAAAGGAAGGAAGGAAGAAATTGTCATGCACATAATGCTGATGAGCCTCACAAGGGGGATGAGGAGCCACAGCATGATGATCAGTGGGATGGATGGGAACAAAAGTAGGAACCCACTTGGAAGCTTGTGCACTCATCATGGCATTCGCCCCCTGCAACTATGGAAAGACACTATGAGCTCCTATGTTCCATTTTTCTTGGCATGAGTATTCTTCCGCAATGCACACTTCCAGCATGCTTACAGGACATTCAGAAAATGAGACTTCTAAATTGATGGAAAATGAAGCTTCTATGACAATAGGCATTCCCAAAATCAATCCCATTAGCATCAAACAACATTACAGAAAAATGAAAAAAATTGATTATGAAAGGACCCTATTTGAAAAAAATGTTTTTCACCTACTCCAATAAACCACAAATCTGCACACAATTGTACCCACATTTGCACCTGATCGACAGGCAGCCAACAAACTTAGCTCTTCTTCTCCGCAGAGCATTCCGATTTGTCTACTAAACCTAAAGTTCAGGATTAAAAAGAGAACGAGAGAATGGGTGTTTCTACTCCACATGCAATTGAACAAGCCTGTAAAATAGCATGCAATTAAAAAGAACAAAGTTGGGCCATTTTCTCTTCTGTCCATAAATTAAAGCCTGCAAAAAAAGAAGAACACCAACAACAACACAAAGACAATCACAGTCTCCGATTGAATCTATCACTTTCTGCAACCCAACAACGTCTGCTGCTTTCAATACATAGTTGGAGAGAGGGGAGGAAGGGGAAAAGAAGAGAGGGGACGAGGACTTACAGAAAGCAGAGGAGCTGATCTCCAGAGAACCGAGGAAGGGGAGCGAAGCATGCAGAGAGATGCAACACAATCTCGCCCACACAACAACAACAACGAAGCATTCGGAGAAGAACAAAACAGTCAGAAATTAGGGTTTTGGATTATTAGGGTTTTGGGTTGTGATCTAAAAATGCTCAAAACTGTTGCAAATATGAATCTGGAAACAGGGAAATTGGGTATATGAATAAAATGTATTTGAGTTATCTTCTGGGTGCTTAAAAAATGATGTAAACCTGGCAATAAAATTAGTTCAATTACACAAAAGAGGAAGAAATGGAAACTGGAAAGTAATCAAAGAAAAAAAGGAAACCAGCGTTGGGCAGGTATGTTGATTTTAATATATCAGCTGGGTAAGTGTGAACATGGATTTTCAAAATAGGCTTATGACTTGGAATTAGGGCTGAGGCAGGCAGTTTGTGGAATGTCCACTTTTGCAGCGCCACTTTGTGCTTGGCTGGCATCATTCAAAATTGAGGGAATGGCCGGCTATGGATGGATATTACAAATTATGATGATCTGAGATGTTTATGTTTCTTCCTTTCTTTGGTGTGGTTTTGTTTGTTGTTGTTTATGCAAGGGAGCAGGGTTATTGAATTTTTCAGAGCTAGTTGTCGCCTTTTTCTTCTCTATAACACCACCATAAAAGAAAGCGACAGTAATAGTTGCCATTGCCTTCTTCTTCTCTACAACAACACCATAGAAGAATGGATGATAGCTGTTGTCGTCACCTTTTTCTTCCTTACAACACCACCACAAAAGAAAGCAATGGTAACAGCTATCGTTGCCTTATTCTTCTTTGCAACACCACCACAGAAGAAGGCGATGGCAGCAACTACCATCGTCTTCTTCTTCTTCTCAAACACAAAGAAGAAGGTGATGGCACAAGTTGTTGTCGCATTCTTCATTGGAACAACACCATAAAAGAAAAGAAGGGGGGGAGGTAGGTAGGAGGGGAAAATTCTTGGGCTGAAAAGGGGGCTGAAAAATCCCTTGGCAAGGGAAAAGGATGTGGTTTTGGTTCATCCCAAAAATGGCTTGAACGGCCTCATCTTGAACTGGTGCACTAGTGGTTGTTAGTTCATTCTAGCCTAATATGGCCACAAAAGAACACTTTAATCAAACAACATCACTAGTAATCAACTAAAACTAAAGGTTGCTAAGCATCAACGCACTTCGACATTACTTTCTTGAACACAATTGGTTTTTTCAAGGCCAAGCCCATTGTAAATAGACACTGACACCCCAACCTCACAATAAAGAACATGACCGAGGCCCACCACATAACACAGACCCACATAGAACAATGTTTTTGATTTAGTATTTTCACTTGTCTAGACATAGTAATTTCACAAACATTCACATAAAATCCCTCCTAACAACTTTACCAAAGAGTGCAACAAGGTGAAACAGTGCTTGGGATTCCCAAATCTTGTCCCAATGCAGAACCTCAGAATAATTCCATCCACAAAGCTCCCAATTACATGGGTACTTTCACGCCTAACAACATGACAATCATTCACTAAACTAAAATATCCACACCCAATAGAACTTGGCCATAGAAACTGTTCACAATGCCTCTTGAGCCTATAATCATCTCCTTGGCCCAACCTAGACCTTTAAACCTTGAGTCCTACATTTCCTATTTAAAAAGCACCATGCGTAGCGAATCTCCAATACTTCTAATTAAGGATCCACAAGATGAGGCATTTGTCTTCCATTCAAAACAATGTAAACAATCAATCTCACACAAACATAACCGTTTTCTTCCGCTCAGCCAACAAAACCATGGTACTTAGCTTTTTTTTGCACACCGTCTGTAATTCTTCCATATACTATTGATGTTTTTTTAGTGCGCTTGTGAAACCAATTGCATTGCACCCATTTTTGCCAAGAATTGAAAAACACATGTGCAAAATTCCAATGTTGTTGTCACCTTCTTCTCTATGTTTAAGAAGAAGAAGAAAACAACGATAACTTCTGTCACCTTTTTCGATGGCTTTACTACAAAAGAAGGCGACAACAACTGCCGTAACCTTTTTTGGTGGTTTTGTTGCAAATAAGGTGACAACAACAATGTCATTGCCTTCTTCTATGGTGGTGGTGTTGTGAAGAAGGTGATGGCAGCAAGCTGCCATTACCTTTTTTTTTTTCCTTCTTCTTCTATGGTCTTTTTGGTCTAGTTCATTGGAATTGACAATTAATAATGAAATGGTGGTTTTTTTGAATGTTGAAGGTTGTAATGGCTAGAGGACGAAGATTAAAAAAAAGTGGTGATTTGGAAGGTCAGGAATAAAATGTTGTTTCATCAGAACATATTATTGGGAAACAAAATGTTGATCCATTACAAACGGGACTTAGGGAACAAAATGTTGTTCCATCAAAATCGAGACTTGGGGAGCAACATGTTGCTCCATTAAAATTGAAACATGGGGAGCAAATTGTTGTTTCATCAAAATTGAGAATTGATGAATCAAGCAATCTATGTGGCTTAAAGTTGATAATGGTGAAAATTTGTAATTTAAATGATGAGATCACTCCCAATACATATTGGGAATTTTGATCAAGAAATGGTGGGTTAGATTGTTTTAGAGTTTATATACATTAGATTAAATGCAGATTAAAAAAATTGTACAATTTTTTTTAATTTTAATTATATTTGTAGCTTCCATCACTTGATGGAAACTACAAAAAAAAATTTGTCGAAATTTTTTTATTACAATACCTAAAAACAATTAGAGTTTACAAAAGTTGCATCTAATTGTGTGATTTTATGTTTTACAATACCTACATTTTGTTTTTTAAACTTTTTATGTGTAAGGTTTTAGGGTTAAGATTTTTTTATTACAAAGTAATGAATTTTTTTAAATATTTTTTTGTTTAGGTCCAAAACTTGAAATTGACCAGGCCTTTCAACCACTGACATCCGTTGTCCACCTAATATGGTTCAAAAAGACAAAGAATGGATGAAGGTTAGGTCGAAATAAAACTATAAAGTTGGGATTTGCATTGTTGCATGTTGTGCCAAATAGTTGTTGACCAAACATTTGAAGGAGGTGCATGGTTTGGTGGCAAAAAAAGGCAAACTTGGGAGGTCTTCAACTTTTGAAGGAGGTTTTCAACATCAAGACCATGCTAAAATGTACACTCACATCTTGGGAGATGCCATGGCCATGCAAAGGCAGAATGCTCAAAAGGTTGCTAATCGCACACATGCCAAAACCCAACATGAGTGGGATAAGCTGGTAATTGTTGCAAAACAATGTCCACCATTACCAAAACCAACTTTGGTCAAATTAACTTCAAAATAAATGTTTCAAGTGTTGGGTCTTAATGCCTTGAGCGTGGGAAGCGTGCCTTGAAATGCAACATCACGGATGGAAAAGGATGAAGATTTACAAAAAATGTTTCGATCCACCCATTTTGCATATGCATAACAAAGATGACATGGGATGTCAAAAATTGGGATCAAGAGTCCACTAAAGTTAGTCAAACACAAGAGTTGACAGATGTATTGGATTTCCATGAATCTATAATGATTCATGGAAAGTAAGAAACAATAATAATCAATGTTTATTGTTTTTTTATTTGGGTTGAAAATGAACATAAATGCAATGGAGAAAATACATATTTGTAATGGGGATTGTTGTGATGATTTGGATTGTACATAATGCTAGTGGTCTAACTTTCAAGTAAGTGACTAAAATGATTTCCATGAATGTATAGATAAGTTTCTTTACTATTGAATCAAATTATTGTGGCTATCAATGGTGTTACTTTGATTATTTCAATATAATAAAATGCATGTAAATTCATTTGACATTCTAAAGTTACATGATTGGAGATCCTTCAATCTTGACATCACCAAAAAAATGCACATTTGTTGATCCAGTCTATTATGTTTGTAGTGAAAGAATTGTAAAAAATCATTTTTATATGGAAAATTGTATGTAAATTTGCATGACATTTAGAGTTACAAGATCATTGGAGATCCTTCAATCTTAACATCACCAAAAAATAATATTCATCATCAACAATAACTACTACTCCTAATTGTTCTACCTTAGCAACAACTACTCCTCCTGACTTCTTATTCATCTTCAATTACACCTATTCTTTCTTTTAACTATTCCACCCCAACAGCAGTTGTTCCTCCTAATTGTTCCACATTAGTAACTATTGTTCCTTCTCTTAATTATTCCACTTCAACATTAGTTACTATTATTGACATATTATTCATCATTAACTATAGTTGTTCCACCCCTTAGCTATTCCACCCTAGTAGTTCGGTTGTCCATTTGTGGTTGTTGCAAAGATGCTACAACTTCCCTTTTGGTTCACATTCGAACCAAGGCTTGTTGTTGAACTTATTTCTACACTTGTGTTATTTCACCAAGATTCACACCCTTGTATCCAAGAGGGTGAGCTCATAAACCTGCCTTGAAATTGTAATGAAATTTATTTCCTACTTCTCTAACTATTGAAGGTGACCAAGATCTAATGAAATTGGCTTGTTGTTGTTTTACAAGTTTTCTTTCAACCATTTTTTTAGCTACAATCAATATTGTAAGTGTTTTTCTTACTTGTCTTTCCTTCTGCTTTCTTGGATTTGTTCTGCTACCTCCCTATCCATTGCCTTTTGTCACATAATCCTCAAATACTCTTTTCATGTTACAACATGGCTTTAAGAATAATTGATTAATGGTTCTCTTCCACTGATCCTTCTTGTGGTAGATGTGGCAATGATAGCAAACCATGACACCCCTGTGCTAATGCCACTTGAGTTGAACTCTCAGAACTCTATTATGCAATTTCATAATGCAATTTAATCCAATGAAGGTTGTGCCAAATTTTCAACCATGTTCTCTAACTCTATTACAGATGCATGGTTAATGATTATAGGAATTTTAAGCATGTTCAAATAATACCTAGGTTGATCTTCAGATAGGCTAGCAATTGGAACTTCTATTGTTGAACCTATGCTATCTTATCTAGTTCTGTGTAATTCCCCCTAACCATTGCTATGTTTCTTTCCTTTTTGAAAGCAATCTTGAAAGGTTTGAAACAAGCCACATCTAAGGTTTGAAGTGCATGAGATGCATGTGAAGGTATAGTAATCATATCCAACCCAAACTTTTGAGCTTGTTCAATTGCCTCAAGGGTGACATGGGATCCATGCCCATCCAAAATGAATGGATGCCTATTTGTTATGGATATTCTACTTGATATAAACCTTTTGAAAAAAGATAGAAACTCTTTGAAAAGGAAGGTAGTCATCCATGCCTTTGATTGCATAACCATACAAGTCCCTAGTCTGTAGCGTTGTATGTAGCCGTCACATATCCTTTCTCTTCTAAATATGTAAAACCCTAGCAGTGTTGTTCCCACTACATTGATCACATAGTTAATAATCAACCACACCTTGGATTTTGGGATGGTGTTGTACACCTAGTGTGAACCTTGTTTTGCAAGAATCATTGCTCCTAATTGTCTTCCTACTTAAATGCATGTTTCATTAGAATTCCAAATATGGTCTGTAGCATAATTATGTTTATTGTAATGGGACTACAAGTTTTGGTAGAAGTTTTGGCAAGATTGAATTGTCATCCTTTGTGTTCAGCCAATATCCAATCCCTTAACTTGATGAATGTTGAGCTCAAGATGTTTCCTTTTGGACTAGTACCATCGAAAGCTCCCTGGTACCCCTCCTCAAAAAGGTGTTGGCCTTGTTTGAATCAGTTGTGCCACTTTCATTTTTAACTATTGTAAGCTAATTGATAGCCCAACTTCTTCCATAAACAAAACCCAAGTAATCACAACCTGATCTTGTTTTACTATTAGCACACTTACTAATCTAGGTTTCTTAGATTTTGTTTCCCATACAAATGATTAGACAATAAAGTAAGAGGTATGTTCCAGTGCCTACTTGCCTTCCTCAATGAAATTGTCTCATTTTCAATTGCATTCATAGCCTCTTCTAATGCTTCATTGGTCCATTTTCCTCTAATGATTAGAAGATTGCATCTATTAACTCTCCTCTATTTTCTTACTGGTTCCTATTCGCAAGATGGTGGGACATTCTCCTTGTCTTGACTTGGCTCCTCCTATATCCACTTTGCCTCCTATGAGGTACATTGATCATCATGATTTAGATCCCCTTGGTCCCAACCTCCAACACATTTGGGCTGTGTTATTTGGCCCTACAAGAGGTACAAGCTTGAATATTTTATATTTTACCTAGCTCTCAAGGAAGTATGACAAGTTAGGGTATGTCTGAAATGCATATGTCTCTAGTTGTTGGGAAAAAGTTATCAATGCACAAATTTTTTCAAAGTCATCCCAAACTAAATCCTGGTTTGTTATTTTTGTACAAGTAATAGGTGTGTACAACAAACTATAATTTATTGGAGCTAGATAAAATTTGCCTTTCTTATGATTACTTAGATTGTATCTACAAATTATGGAATTTTGCACCTAGCGATAACATAAAAACTTTTTGAACTTTTGGTTGTAAAGTTGATCTATTATAAGTTTTATTAATTTTGTCCCTCTATATCCATGTCTGAATCCTAAATTATTATTTCTTCATTGATAACACTAGGATTTAATCCTTGATGTTCAAGTTGTTGTAGATCTTTAATAGCTACTTTACTATTTAGATTTGTTGATCTACTTTTAGTTCTTATAATTCCTCTTTGGCTACTTTAAGATGCCTTCCTTGTTCTGGGTTATATGTTAAGACTTCTATTTCTGATCTAGAACTCTCTACAACTCCTATGTTACTTTCCCTTTGTTGGTCTAGCCCATATGTTCTCAAACGTTAATAAAAGAGTTCATACTATCTCTTTCATAATTTGGAAGTTTTGACATGTTGAAAAAAATTTGCTTATGAATTTGAAAGATAGGATTGTGAATCCAAACCTTGCACCATAGCCTTGTGAGTTTGGCAAATTAATTTTGGTGGGAATGGGATGTGCTTGAATTTGGGGGGAAATTGGAAGTCCTTCCCTAATTTATGTGTAGTTGTTATTTTTTCATTGGATTATTGTAAACCCTAATCCTTGCTTATGGTCAGTTGTGTGCTATTTAACATGACCTTTGCACCCCATCATTATGGTGATACTCATTTTAATGTGCACTCCAATTGCCTATGACCAAACATTCATTCTCACCCCAAACTTTGGGATGTTGTAAAATTGGACCATTTTTTCCCATGACCAAACATTAAAAGTACCCCTCATGTTCCCCCCCTTACATAATGAAAATCAACTCATGGCCTATCACTAAACAAATCCCTTGTAATATTATTCAATTTTTTTACGAATGTGCCCACCTAAACCCTTAATACCAAATACTAAAATTTGATGGCTGGTTGTTAATATGAAAAATCTAGAACAATTTTTTTTCAACCAAGCATTTGGTAATGGGTTAAAAAAACAATGCCCATAAGCAATTTTTGTTCTAACATAGGTTAGTTCCTACATTACATGGGTGTTCGATGACCGACCTCTGTTTGGTGATGGGTTAATTTACCCTAATTGAATAAAATGACAGCAACAAATCTTGAACCAGCAACCACCAATGCACTAGTTGGCCATTCTATCCAATGGATGGGCTGTGTTTTTCCATTCAACATCAAATAGGGTTCATCATAGTCCATTTTTTTTCGTTATTGACCATTGTACCTTTTTTCTTGGTTTGTTTTTGGTTGTTTTTTCCCTGGACCTAACCTCACACATAGCTACCATATTCACCTTCCTACCTTCATAAATATTGTACCAACCTTGGTACCTTACTAATTATCCCCTATTGACATAGCTATCTTAATAACTAGTTATCCTACTAACTTAACTATTATACTAACTACCTACCCTACTAACCTAGCTACCCTATTAGTTACATACCCTATTCATTTAATTTCCCTATTCACTTAACCATTGTATTAACTACCTACCCTACTGACCTAGTTACATTATTATTTAACAACCCTATATGAATAACCACCCTATTGACATAAATACTCTACAAACCTAGTCACATTGATAAGGTAACTTGTTTCCTATGTACTAATTTGCCTATCTACCTAGCTACTTTGTTAATGTAACTTTCTTCCTACCAATTAACTTGCCTACCTACATGCCTACCTACTCTAATAACCTATCTACCTTGCTCCTTGAACTTCCTTTCTACTTACTAATTTGCCTACTAACCCAACTACCTACCTATATACCTACTTACCTACCTATGCACCCACCTTCCTACCTACCACTATGTTCACCTACCTACCTATGTTTTTTACATAGCCAAATACTTAACTAATTACCTATTCATTTTTCCCACCCCCCTAGGCCCCCAATCCTACCTATCAATTTATTAAGGTTCGCCCTAGTTCATGGATGATGAAACATGGACCCATATGTAGGTATTACAAACAATTTATAATGGAAACAATGTCATAATTGCAGCCATTTTGGTTTAGTTAGTGCATATTTTACTAAATTTTGTTAACTTAATTTATTTATGGAATGGTCATTACAATACACTTTTCATGTAATTATTATAAATATGTACTATTGGATTATGGTTTAGGTTTAAAGTTGGGACAAATAAATTAATGAACAAGTTTTTCACAAATCTATAATAATTAACCTAAACTAGGCTAAATTTGGGGGGAAATTGTAGGGTTTAAACTTATGTGAAGTAATACAATTTCATTATATATCTTTTCAAAGAGAATAAAAAAAATTAGTTTGGAGAGATCACACAAAGGTAATAGACATATCTTTTTTTTTGGTTTTTTACAAAATTTATTTGATTGTTTGTGAAGATTAAGGTTTTTTTTCAATGAGTAAATCTTTGTAGTTTAAAAGTTTTAAATTTTGGTTTCTAAGCTTTTTTGTTTTGCATTATATAATTTGTATACTTTGTATAGTTTTTTGGGTTTAAGGCATATATCATTAAGATTTTTTTTAGTTAGGGTTTGTATAGTTTGGGTTGTAACAAGGCTTTTGGTAAAATATCATTTGAATTTTTAAGGTTATGCCTTATGATTTAATGTTTAGGACTTTGGTTCATATATTTCAAGGCTCCTTTGTTTGCATATGTTTCATAGTTATTAGAGTTTAGTATTTCCTAACCCATTCTTGTTTAAATGCGATACCCATATCATATTGTGATAATTCATTAACTATGAAACATAAAAATATTTGATTCCCTGCCAATACATCATGAAATTCATGTTTTCAAAATTAATTATTCACGTTATATTATGATTTAACATATATAAAAATGAACATAATGCAAAATTGGTCACATTGATGATACAAGGGGTTAGGGTTTAATGTAAAATTTACTACTTAATGTTAGAATTATGGTTTAGGTTTAGAGTTTGGAACATATAAATTAATTAATAATTTTTTTACAAATCTATAATAATTAAAATAATCCTAAGGTGCATTTTAGGTGAAATTTTTAATGCTTAAACATATGTCAAATAATGCAATGTCATTTTATTTTATTTTAAAGAAAGTGAAAAAACCTAACTTGGAAATATTACCAAATGGTAATAAACATATATATATATTTTTTGTTCAAATTTTATTTAATTATTCCAAAAATTAAAGCCAAATTTATAGTTGGTGAAATTAAATATGTGTGTGGGTATTACAAAATTATATGAATACCTAGCCTTAAATGTAATACCCATATTCAAATTCATTTTGATATAACCCATAGGTGATTTAGGTAACATGAGGTGCAGAATTCAACCCCAAATGCAATACCCACATGTAAGGTCATTTCAAAATAACCAATATGTAGTTTGGGTGGCCTTTCAATGAAAACCAAAGCCTATATGCAATATTTGCATGCAAGTTCATTTTAAAATAATCAATAGGTGATTTAAACAACCTTAGGTGAAAAATCAATTTAAAATGCAATACCCACATGTAAGGTCACTTCAAAATAAATGGTTTGGGTACCCAAAATTTGTCTTTTTATATACCTAAATTAATTTTATGACAATTAATTATCATGAATAATGATTTAAAATAATGATTTGAATAACTTATCAACATAAAAAATCTAATTAAGATAATAAATTAAATATCAAATTATTGATTTGATTTTTAAAATTTAAATTTAAATTTAATTATCTAAATAATTAAGGTTCAACCAAATAATCAATTAATTATTATTAAGAAAAAAATTGTTTAAATATGATAATCAATCATTTACATTATTTGAAATATATTTTTAGTAATTTTTAAATTATGACATTATTTGTTGATACTTAGGCTAGATTATTATGTCATATGAATACCATAAATATTACAATGGAAAACTATATGCAAATGTTGTAAACGATGTTAAAAATCAACAACTATTTATGAGACCTATATATGTGGGTATTACATATTTAAAATGGCCTTGTGGAAATTATAATAGAAAGGATGTAAGTATTGCACAATGTTCATTTTGATATTTGTAAACCCTAGACAAATCAATGTTACCTATTCATATGGGCCTATTTAAATTTTGATTCTTATATCTAAAGTACTAAGAAGATTATGAAAAAGAAGACATATATGATCAACCATATATCCATCAAACAAGTGTGATTATAAAAAAATATTATGTTGATAAAAGATGTACAAAAATGGGTGAATAAAAAATTGTTAAAAAACCCAATGAAACAAAATAAATTCTATAATATATCAAAAGACCAAAGTTCAAAAATTGAGTAGTCCAAAACATGAAAGGGTTGAAAAAACCTAACTAACTATATAAAGTGGAAACCCTAAACCATATCATTATATATAATCATGTGTTTAGTTTGGTAAGCAATTGTTGCATTTGCAACCTTTGTTCCATGACGAGTAATGTACAAATGGCAGCATTACATCTCAACATAAATTGCATTTGCAATAAACTCTTCCTTTTTTATGCTTTGAACCCTATAAACACCCAAAAACTACCAAATTAAACCCTAACACACCTTGGATGAAACAAATACACTATAATAAATAATAGACATTTTCAGCTAGTGAAGTGAACTTTGAGTTGAAGAATAACATTTCAATTGAGATCAATGAAAGGCAAATTAAAGTTCAGTTACCACCAATTTGGAAAATGTAGAACAACCTATTTCAAACAGTGCACCAAGCTGCAACAAATGAAATGGGAAAAATTAGATTTGCAACAAACAAGAACCAAGATTATCCACTACTGGATTATTTATTAAAAAGCACACCATCAAAATTGAAAAACAATTTCATGTTGCTTGTAGAAAAACTTGAACAAGAAATTCGAACCAGGGATGTTTGAGCTCCTTTCAATTTTTGAAATTAGGCCTTGCCATATTTGTAGGATATTCATGCATGCACTAGATTTTCACATTGGGAACCATGGACCTATAGCACAAAGAAGTGAATAGGAATCAAGTCAAGAGGAATCTAACCCATGCACAGAAAGGAAACATAAGGGGACTAAAAATTGAGTTGGGGAAACTCAACTTGTGTGCAAAGAGGAAACAAAAGGGGGAGTGAAAATTGAGTCAAGGGGAACTCAACCCACGTGTAAAGAAGGGATGGATAGGGGAGGAAAGCTCAGGGGTTGTGTGTAGAGAGGAAATGGATGGGGGAGGAAAGTTCAAAGAGGTGACGAACAATGTGATCACCGGAATTTAATCCGAGTGCAAAAAGGAAACGAAAGGGGGAGGGGGTAGGGGGTTTCTAAGTTGGCATCACATTGGAGAACAACAACTAATTTAGGGTTTAACAAACCTCTAGGGTTTGATAACCAAACATGGTTTTGATTTGTTTTAGGGTTTTAATTTCAAGCCTTGAATAAAGGTGTTTAATTTTTTCAACGAACATGATTAATTTGAGCATGAAATTATTTGATGGTAGGGTGGATTTGTGACATGTGTCAATGCAAAGATGTTTGTTGATAGGCTTTCCATTGCTTGAACATAGATAGAAAAAATGTTTGGTGACTTTTGTTTTGGACAATGAGACCAAAAACTTCCAAAGGCCATATCTTTTGCATCTCTAGTCCAAATCCAATAATCTAAAGCACACTAGGTGTACCCATAGCTCCTCTATAACTCATCTTTGAACCCCAGAGGCAACTAAGGTTTGACTAGACAAAGTTCCTTTGTGTTTTGAAATGTACTATGACTGGTCAGTTTGGCTAGTTTACCCTATGTGTGAATTTCCTCTATAGGTTTCTTTTGTTATGAACAACAAATTTCTAAATCGGGTAAGGCTAGGGGTGCATAATCAAGACCTACCTACGGGTTACCTATGATCTACCTATGGAACTATTAAGGAGATTGCTTATGTTAGGAACTACCTTGGCACATTTAGAGACTATATAAGATAAATGCTATCAAAAGATTACATAGGGATTACATAAGAACTACTTAAGTGCTACATAAGGACTATCTAAAGATTTATTTCAGTTAGGGATACCTAAAGGCTACATAAAGTTTACATATGCAAATTTGAGTTAGCCCTAGGTAGGTCCATAGGTCACTATTAAGTAGCCCTTAGGTAGTTAGTTGCCTATATAGCCCATTCTTGCATTATGAATCAATTATAGGAAACTCCTTAAACAATCCTTCGATAGTCGTAAGGTTTAAGAAATCCCTAGTTAATCCCATAGGTAAGCACTATTTAACTCCTTACCTAATCCTTAGGTAAACTCCTATGTAGGCCCTGTATAACTATTGCACTATGAATCAATGTTAGGTAGCCCTAGGTAGCATTTAAAATAATCTTTAGATATATCTTAATTTTAAAAATCCCTAGTTAACCCCATAAGTATTATATAACTTTTCTAAATAACCCTTAGGTATCTCATAACCTAGGTTAGCCCCTATGTAAACACAAGAAATAAAAGGAAGGTCAAATCATCATGAATTATAACATGAAATTTGAATTTTCTCCATTGTTATTTCCTTTTGACATAAAACCATCTTGCATTTTGACTATCATCCTCAATTTTACTAAAACCCAAAATTTTGTTCTTAGGTTTTATTATCTTTGTAAAGAACTTTCATATATCATGTAAAATCATGTAATAGTATCTCCATCACACATCAATAAACATCCCTCAATATTATAATTTGTAATAGGATAGTGAATTGTTTTTAGTTGTGCATTAAATATGATGAAAATATCAAGATCACAAGGACAACTTTGAAAAAATCCTATTATGATTTTGGTCAATGATAATGATTTGCTTAAATGTAGAGACTTAAATGGTCTTATATTATTCAAAGTGAACTTTTGGATTTTTATGGGTGAGTACATAAATATTAAACATTAATTTTGTTTTTTTATAGTTGTAATTTATAATTTGTGGGGTGGAGATGCTCTAAGTGTATTTGTTTTACATTTACACAACACCAATTTGAATAAAAAAAAGTAACCACAATATATTTCCTACCTTGATATACACAATACCTATAACTCATGTTCAACAAATCTTGTCAAAAGAATTTTTTTTTTGAAAAAAGGGGTCTAGTGACCCCAATCTAAATATTTCAGAATTTCAACAAAATTTATTAGTCTCTAAGTTCACCATTTTCAAAGTTACATGTGTTTTGAATTAAGTTTGATTATGTAAAATTTCAACAATCTATTCTTTCTTTCTTTTTTCCTTTTTTTTTAGTTGGCCTTCTTAAAAATTAATCAATGCCAAACATAAGTTGAAGGTTTGACAATTAACTAAATGCATGAAGGCATGCAATGGTTCTACCTTAATATAATTAAAGAATGAAAAATGAAATTCATAACTTTATAATGTTAGCATGGATCAAATTGGTACTTTCATGAAGCAAAATATTCATAAACATCAAGGAAATGCATGTCATATTACAACAATTTGTATAGGTTGTTTAGTACAAACTACAAACCTTTGCAATTACCACTTCCCTTTTAAACAAGTAAAATGACATAAAATCTAAAATAAAAGTCTTGTTAAATTATGCGTTACAATTACAACCATCCAATGTATACTGCATCAACATATAAATGGACTAATGAATTATAACCCAAACCTCATAAGGACACCCAAACCAATGTTGTGCATGTAAATGTCAATAGCTATATATACAACATGTAAATCTCACGTAAGTGTAAATGATATACACTTACATGTCCAAACTTTTACATTTCCATGAATCCAATGACAAATATTTGTCTTGAATACACTCACACAGCCCCATGTAATTTTTTTGGGGCGTGTAAATTTAAATGTATATATTAGAGTTATTTGTAAAGTAACTAGGCCTCCTTTGACCCCCAACCTCTTTTTTAGTGGTATCTATAAAATAAGGAAAATTTACTATAAATGGGTATGGAATGTTGAAACTCAACACTTAATGCACAAGGTTTGAAAGTAATCATAGTAGTTGTACATGTAGTAGTAGTGAAAATATATGTAACAATAATGGTGAAGGTGCTAAGCAAAAAAAAAGGACAAGGCAAAACTTAGTTTAGCACAAAATTGATGGTTTTCTAAATGTCACCCCCTTCTTGAATGTTAATGTTTTCTTTTTGGGTTTTAAATTTTTTAATCTCATCATGTTTATGACCAAATTCAAGGTTTTAAGGCAATGTTTTCCTTACTTTATAGATAATTATATTATATACCTTTAATGACCATACCTTCTTGCAAATCCATATTAATTAGTTGTGCATGCATGTTTTGATGATTTTATTTTATTTTATTTTATTTATTTATTTATTTTGTAATGGGCCATTTGGTTGACCTATTACCAAAAAATTATAAAATACCCCCTCCCCAACTAAAAATGACATTTTTTACATGGCCATATAAAATCATATATAATGTATTTGTTTTACATTTACATTATTTTACTTGTTTGCATAAAACCATATAAATATATTTATTTTTACACTTACACTATTTTACATGGCATAAAATAGATTCACATAGTTTTACACTTACACATTTTGTATTCTACATTTACATTTACACAAAGTGAAAATAAATTTCATTATGGGATTCACATTTATGCGAAGTGTAAGTCCCAAACCATTTACTGCATGCACAACACTAACCCAAACTTCAATCTATACTTTTGATTGTGCACCCAATATAACGCAACACTACAACTAGTATTAACATTGTTTCTTTTATTCATGAATTTTAGTCAAATGCATACCTTTCAAAGGAGTTGGAATTTTTAAGCTTGAAAAAATATATAAATTGTCAAGTATCTCCTTTTGGCCTCACTTGATTCACAAGAGAACCCATTAAAAACAAACGCATGTCACCATTGTATGGCCCTTGCTTTTGATATGAATGTGTTAGATGGCTCCTCCCTAAGGTTAGGGTTTGCCATTTTTGACCTTCTTGGGAAGGAGGCACCTTTTTGTTCTTTCATTTTTGCCGCTACCTTCACCACATCCATGACCATGCTATGAAAGGAGTTGCCTTTAATGTCAATGATCTTCTCTTTTGATTTATCAAGGCTCCTTACATGCTTGAGCACGCCATCACCAATCATTCTTTGATGCAATTTCAATCACCAAAGTTATTTACAACGACAAAGGTTCATTCGCCTACAACGACGTAACCTCATGAAACATTTGTACAATTTACAAGGTGCAAGTGTTTAAACCTTTTCCCCTTGAAGCTTGGAATTGCTACAAATATGAACATTAGGGTTTAATGTTCAAGCAACTAGTAGGAAGGTTGCAACTTGCAAACCTTAATCCTTTCAAGGCTTGTTGATCATTATTAAGGTTAAGGTTTAATGCTGATGGCCTTGGTCCTTTCCACTATCCAAGTCAATGTAGTTGCCAATAGTTGGATTTGACCCTTGGAAATTGGTTACTCGGATTTTGCTGGTGATTTGGTGAATCATGAGGGAATATGGACATAACATGTTCATACAATTGTCTAGATTCTGGAGTTTGTTCCAAACTTGCCAAAGTGTAAACTCAATGCACATTATAATTTGGATTATGTAATATAACATCGATTTGTTAGACTCTATGAATTAGGTGAGCTACATGGTCCTTGACAATTAAAATCTATATTTTTGAGAGTCCAAAGTTCAAACTAAAGAAGCTTAAACTTTGTGAACTTTTGTTTTTGGAATGAGGTTCTAAATTTATGAGCTTTTGCATTTGGAAACAAGGTTTCAATATGTGTTGAAGCTTGAACTTTTGTTTATAAAATGAAACTTTGAGTTTGTGAACATTCTGTTATGGAGTGAAGGTATGAATTTTTATGAGCTTTTACATCTAGATTTTGCAATGAAACTTGTTTAAATTAAAACCTTTGCTTTTGGAATTAAAGTTTCAATATATGTTGAAGCTTGAGCTTTTGTTTCTAAAATTAAGGTTTTAGTATAATATGTTGAGGCTTGAACTTTGGTTTCTAGAATGAAGTTCTAAGTCTTTGATATTTTATTTTTGGAATGAAGGTATGAGTTTATGAACTTTTGCATCTAAAATGAAACTTGTCAAGTCTAAGCCTTTGGTTTTGGAATTAAGGTTCCTATATATGTTGAAGCTTGAACTTTTGTTTTTGGAATTAAGGTTTCAATATATTTTGAGGTTTGAGCTTTGGTTTTTAGAATGAAGTTCTAAGTTTGTGATCTTTTGTTTTTGGAATGAAGCTATAAGTTTATGAACTTTTGCTTGTGGAATAAAGGTTTAAGTCTAGGAACTTTTACATTTGAAATGAATGTTTGAGTTTGAATTTAAATCTTTGCTTTTAGAATTAAGGTTTTTATATATGTTGACCTTTTGTTTTTGAAATGAAACTTTGAGTGAAATGACCTTTCTTTTTGGAATGAGGGTCTAAAGACTAAGTTTGAACCTTTACTTTTGGAATTAAAGTTTGATTATGTGACTTTTTCTTTTGGAATGAAGGTTTGAATTTATAAGCTTTTAATTCTGGAATTCAAGTTTGAATTTGAATTTTTGTTTTTGGAATTGAGGTATGAGTTATTGAATTTGTTATTATAAACCTAAGTCAATCATGGCACCACCATGATTTCAAAAAAAATTCAAGCATAAGTTCTTCTTTTTAAATCATGTTTTTATTGATCCATCTAATGTTGCAAGTATTAGTACTAAACTTGATGTTGTTATTGATATAACCCAAGCAAATGGAAACCTAGCTAAAGCAAGAAAAGGAAAAATTCTATGAATTGAATTGTCAATTCCAAGATTGATGGGCTACATAATGTCCTTGGGCAAAAATTGTTGTGGGTGCTAATGGAAAGGTAATGCATGTAAAATGCAAATTTTGCAATGTCATGGAAAGGCAAGATAAACTTATGGTGTTCAAGTTGGAATCTTTGTGGAAACATGTTGGTCAAAGGAAGACCGTAGTTGCATTTGTGTGAGTAGTAGTGGGGGATTTCTACTTTAAAAAAACTAATCAACATGTGATTAATGATAAGTTGTATGTGTAAAAAGGCAAGGATAATATGTGGCAATAGGTAGCTAAAGGGGTTGCGGTGGAGAGGAAAAAAAATAAATCTAGTTTGCTCTTGTTTTCCACTTGCTTTCCTAGAGCTAGCCCATGATTGAATATGAATAGATGCAATCTCTGTTTACATTCCTTAAGGTGCCTATTCACCCATCCAAGTGCTAGAGTGATTGTGTTGGATGGGAGATTTTGAATCTCTAAACCATGTGGTATTGATTACCATTAAAAATGTTATTTTGGCTTTAAACTTTCTATCTATTTTTGTTAATGAAATCATTATAATTGATAATTAAAATTGATTTTAGTCCATTGTTATGTGGTGGCAACTTGGAGACATGTCCTTATTTTGTTCACATTTGAGCATTCGGTTGAAGATGGGACTACTACTAATATAAAAAGTGTGAATTGCTCTCATTATGTATGGCAATTTGACCAATGAAAAAATTGTTGAATGGGTTGTGTGTTTAGAAGTTGATGGCGTCTACATGTTTCAAAGGGGTCAAATTTGGAGTAATTGTTTTAATGAAAACCCAATATGCACCTTACCTCATTATAATTCATTGTATGGCATATTGAACAAACCTTACAATGCAAAGTTTGTCTTCCATGTTGATGGTGTCCAAATTGGAGGATTTCCTTCAGTCACTTTACAAGTATTTCTTTAGCTCCCCAAAACGCCACCTTGAGTTCACAAAACCTACTAAAATTGTGGAAATAGAAGGATTGAAGGTTCTTTAGAATGTTAAGACAAGGTGGATCAACATGTTGGCACCTTTCAAAAAAATTGGGAAAGATTATAAAACCTTAATTGCTAAAATGGCAATTGACAATGGCATTGTGGAAGCATCCAAGGCTAATTTGGTGAATTTGTGTGATGTTGGCACAATCTTGGGCTTGCCATGTGTTTTGCCTATGTTGGAATCTATCAATGCCTTGATGAAATTTGCATAAATCAATGATGTTTTTGTATGTGACTACATTGCAATAGTTAAAATTTGCCAAACTAATATATACAAAATGTACAATGACTCCACCACTTCATTCTAGCTTGAGAATTTTGGACTAAGTTTACAGATGTTGTAAACACATCTTTTAAAATTACTCAAAATTGGGTCATTGACCTAAATGATGGCATAAAACACTTGGCTTTTCATATCATTGGACTATTCTGCATGGTCCATTATGTTGATTCCATAACTAATATGCATTTTGCAATTACTCAAGAAGGTTTTGATCAAGCTATCAAAGGTGTCAAAGTTCAATGCACTACTATGTGTGATGTGTTGGTCCTTGAATTGGAGAGCATGTTTCCAAATCATCAATTGATGAATGTTTTTTGGATTTTTTACCCACAATATTAGTTGCAACTAAATTGTGAATTCTCTCTTGCAAACCATTTAGCATTGATTAAACGACATTATTGTACATCCAAACAAGTTGGTACTGATAGTAGTTGGGTTTCTAAGCCACTTTTAGAGGATACTCTAGATTTGTAAAGTTTTCTTTTCAAATTGACCATGAAAAATTAAGCCTCTAAAGCCATGGCAAAACCTAGAGCCTGAGGGGGACTCTAATAAAAAACAATAAAAAATATGTGAGTAAAAATATAGGGTGCAATATATTGGTTGTTGGGTAAAAATTATAAGTTAATTAGTTAAAAAAGGGTACATTTTATTTAAATAATTAATTAAATTATAATATAGGGTATGTAGTAATATGAAATGATGGATTATAATTAATATAAGGTGGCTTTAATATGTATATATTAAAAAAGTAGATAATAATAGGGTGATAAAAAATAGGTTGGATAATTATCTAATACCCTCCTAAAAATGGTCGTTTGATGCACATAGATCCCAAACTTTACACTAAATGTCCCCCCAGTACCTAGAGATGAAAATTCATTGGTTAAGTTGTAGCATCAGTTTGCCACAAATAGTCTGTTGGTGATTTGTCCTTTTGAATTCATAAAACTTGTTGAACTTGTCATTGTTTAGGACATTGGAAATGTGAAAGATGAATGAATAGTTTCCACTTTCAATTTTATGAAGTCCAAGTTGTGAAATCGATTGGCAAGGCATTTGAATATTGTCATATGAATGTTTGCTTAGAACCTCTACACTAAGGAAACTTTTCTTTTCCACCAAATTATTACATAGTGAAATGATGAAAACTAGGCCAAGGTTGGAATGAATGCTTGAGCATTGGGCTCAAGGTTTGGAGTTTGGATGCAAGGTTGAAGGATGTATATGTGAACGCATTTTTTGTTAAATAGCCTTGTTTTGTTTTTTTTTGTATATTAAAATACTAACATCATTGACTTCTATTGGTATTTTGTGTTGCAATGGGCATGATCTTTGTGACCAAGGTTCAAATCCCCCACAAAGTGCTTAGAGTTAAAAGTTTGTAATTTAAAAATCCATTTGTAATTTTCACTTGTTACCAAATTGCATAACAAATTTGTTTGTTGGAAGCCTAAAAATTGATCGATTGCCCCCACCAACATGTGTAGAGCCTACTCCTACTCACACCTGGAACTTCTATAGCTTCAAAACTCTTCACCAAATTTACACTTTTGTTGCTGCAATATAACCACCTACATCACCCTAATTTTTCATCCAAATAGCCATAAAGGCTCTGGCTTTTCAAACCCCCTTACCACTCGCACTACAAATTAAAAACATAAAAACAAACACAGAGTACAAATCATCTTACAAAAGTGGAAGTAAAAAAATGGTAACAATGAAGAAAGTATCTTGAACTTCAACTAAAAAAGAAAAAATCTTTTACAATAATTACAAAGGGTATAACTAAAAGCATTGATAATGGCAGCCAAATAATCCTGATATGGGTACCCTTTTTTTTTTGTTAGAGCTACCAATTTATCAGAGTTCTCTGGAGCCCAAAGCACGTTAAAAGAGCCTATCTTAGAATGCTCTCCAGAGTACATTGGAGAGCAATAGCCCATGTCTTTGTTGGAGCTTACTTTTTTCTCTTCTTTTGTGATGGACTAGGGAGCAGGACAGAGAGATAAGGAGAAGAAGCTTTATCTTTCCTCCAAGGGTCTAATAGGGGAGATTGCATCTCGCAAGGGAAGAAGGTTTTGGGAGTGGGAGTAAGTTTGTTGTCTGCTTGCCTTGGGGATGCTTCTTCTTGATGAAGAGGTTGCTGCATCACCAGAGTAGGATGTCTCTAGCACTGAAGTGAGGAGGGACTCTGGAGTAATTTCTCCATCAAAGGGTGCATTTGAGAGAGAATCATCAGTGCAACTCTCATTGCCAGCGATCTGTCTGCAGTGGAGACTTAACTTCCTATCCATTTGACCTGGACTTATAATTGGAGAGGAAATCTGCATAGGAGAGGAGGGTGTTGTTCCTGTACCTCCAGCTCCTTGAAGATAGCTGCTGAATTCTTCATCCTTTCTAGTACGAGAAAAGCTTGCTCTAGCAAGCTCCTGCAGCATCCTGAGCTCATCCTTCTGTGTATCTTTGATGGAACCTTTTGATCTCTTCCTGCTCCCTGACTGTTTCCCAGGTCTTGGCAAACTTTGAGTTGGAGACTCTACAGAAGATAATGGGCTTGCGTCATCATTCCCATTTGCAGGTAATTTCATAGATCTTGGATGGACAAGACCTGAAGGCTCTGGGGAAAATAGTGGATTTTCAGCTTGTGTAAAACCTTGTTCAGGAGATCTTAGCCCAGTCTCTTGATCATGATAACTTTGCTCTTCATCTGGAACACAGAGCGGTGCTGCAGGGATTACAGCTGCTGGAGATTTGCACTCTGCATTGACAAATCTTGACCAACTCTCTCGAGGGAGAAAAGGGAGGAGGAATCCATGACCAAGCTTCTCCAGTCCCTCCAGGACTGAAGGCTTATTGCTGGAACCAAGATGACAGAGTTGGTTCATCAAAGCATGCCACACATTGGCAAACTGTGCCACAAAACTAACAAGGAGAAGAACCAGCATAAGGATCCCTATTTCTGTGTGGTTCTCAGTTGGCTGATCTCTAGCAATCAAGACTATGGCAGCTGCGAAAATACCTGCCTGTGAAAGAAGGGAGATTGACTCTGCCAACTGCACTCCTCTCTTTCTGAAAGGCTTTAAGACTACAAGATACAGAAGTTGCAAGACAGTGTATGCGAGCACCACAATTACTTGCCTCCATGAATTTCCAGACCCAGAATAAAAACCAAATAGCAGCCCAATCAGAATGCGCCTTCCAAGATCAACGAGAATGTAAGCAGATCGAGCAGCTCCAAGAACTTTACGTGCAAATGGCACCAGTATCTCATCCGTTTTATTGTTGGAGCTTGTTGTCCTGATTTGCTCAACCCTATTCACTTGGGTGGTGACCAACTTCTGTAGAGTGATGGCTGAGTTCCCTTCACAAAGATTCATCAATGTTGGTGGCCCTTTGAGATCTTCAAAGAGAATTCCATACCTTGGCAAGAACATGGAGTCCAGGCCCTTTTTCTGGAACCACTTGCCAGGTTGGCCTGAGCCTGCCAAGAGGGTGAGAAGAAGATTATGTTCTCTGGAAGCCTGCATCCCATTGCATGTCTCTTGATATTGAACCAACTCCCCCTTGAAAATGCCATATATGAGGAAAATGGATACTGAAAGAAGAAATGATGCAGGGATCAAGAGCAATAGCACCCCAACTCCAATGCCAGCGTCTGTGCCCCCTGCAGTCACAAACTTTGTCCTGCACTCTTAGAATGGGCAGCTTCATCAATTCTGGATAACAGAGACAGCAGAGATTTTTCTGGTGACACAATTCATGATGCCTGACATGCATTATCTCATAGGAATCTGGATACATGAGCTGCAAACCAATTTCATATTCAGAGGATCAGAGATTTGCTTTCATGTAGAGTGTCTTACCTCTGATTGTGAATGCAGATGCTTGGCACATAGCTGGCAAGGCAAGCACAAGGAGAAAGAGTTCAAATCGAGGGACACTGAGGGCTCCTTTAGGAAAAAAATTTGTTCGCCACCGCAAGAATAGCAAGGTCAGCACATGCAGGAGGATCAAACCACCTCCTACCACTGCTAACCAAAACATATTTCTCTGAAAGTCTTGCCACCTACAACAAGGATCATCAAACACTGGGTCAAAGACAGTCTTGTTAAAAAAATTAAATCAAATTGCAACTTAAATCCTTCAATTTTGACCCTTAACATCCAATTTGTGATCAGTGTGAAGGAAATTCAATTCAGAAGCAGATGGACAAATGTGATGTTAATTTGGAGTAGGAACGACTGATTTGGCAATGCAAAAGAGAGACATGTCTCACACCCAAGAGAGAATGCAAGGAGATGATGGACTGGTGAATGCTGGTGAATATGAGCTCATTTACAGTACAAAAAACTCTTGATTTGGGAAATTTTTTTGTCAAGCCAGGGCTCATTATGTACAAAAGCACAAACTATGACAGAAGGTTTTGGAAGGCAGAAGACAAGGAGCTTGAATTTCATGCTTACCCAGTGTACTTTCTTGTATTGAGCATGTCCTTTAATGACTCCAAGTTTGTGGATTGATTCTGCAGAATGTACAGTGGCAGTTAAAGCATGATGAGTTGCAAATTGACAGGGAAGTTAACCACTATGATTTCACATCCCAAGGTCTTGTGGCCAGAGAGAGCCTGTGCTGAGTTGGATAGAACAAGAATGTAGACAATAATGAACTATTCTTTGGTTTTTATCCAATGTGAATCCACACAAATTTGGGGGGGATAAGGAAAGAGGGAGAGACACACACAGAGGAATCTACCAGAAAGTAAAGCTTGTATTCACCAGCAATGAGAGCAGGTCCAAAGAGGCTTGTGTTGGATCCTAGCAAGCGTCCTCTATGGACGTAATTGCCCAGCTCTTCTTCAAGTGGAGAACAGAAAGTATCTCCCATCATAAGCAGCTGTCGTCCTCCATGATCCAACAATTGGACCACAATTGGAAGGTTTGACACTACATGTGTCCCATAAATAGAGCTGCTTCTGGATGTCTGACTGTGTTGCCATGGAGTCCTCACATTTGGAATCAACCATTGAAGACCTTCCACTGTCTCACTGTACTCTATAGGAAGGCTCACATCAAGCCAATCTGAGAGAGCAAAAACCTGGAGATGACTTGCCATGCCCTGCAAAATCCTAAGCACTGAGCTATAGGTTCACACCCCAAAAAGATCTATACAGGAACACTCGTGCTGCTGTGGACAAACAGTGTTCTCTGAAGAAGAAGAGACTTTGGATCATCATATATCTGGATAATCAATAAGTTCAAACAAGCTGTACCAGAGGAAGGTGGGAGGAGGCTTTGGACCATCAAGGACAACTAGGAGAAATTTCATGAAACAGGGAAGAACTAGCATAGAAATCAACATCATAGTGACTTCACTTACCAATAGATTGCTTGATGGGCCTGCAGCCAAGGAACCAGACATCCAGCTAGAGGGAGCACCTGCAGCTGCTAGACTTGCAGATGACACTGAAAGAGCAGCTGAGGCTAAGGCTGTGGTCAGAAGGCCAGCTGTAGTAAAGAAATAAAGTACCACTGAGACTTTTGGTGCCATATCTGCACACCCAGAGCAATGGTTTCCTGGTATCAGTGAAACCAAACAATTTCAAATGAGCACTAATAAGGCAGGAGTTTGGAGAGGAGATTGTTAGCCGACAACAATGAAACTTACAATGTTGGACTTTAAGGATGGGTGAGGCCAAGTTTAAGTTTCCAGCAATGTCCATTGTTTTATTCTCAGGCACAGCGATCCTCATAAGACTGTTATCAAATATGTACACCTCAAGTGCATATGTTGTTTCTGAGACCTGCTTGAAGCTGCAAAACCAGGTGTCAGACAGTTGTGTAAGACAGAATATTCTTTGAAACTGGGAGGTGTTGTAGTTGGAGTTGAAGTTTCTGGTTGCAGAATGACTATGATAGCCATAGTTCAAAAAGAGGCAAAATGCAACAAAAGCTCAAACAAGCAGTGGGATATCTAGAGGCGTGGATTGGAATTTGTGTGCCTGCCTTGTCAAGTTTCCTCCTGATATTGTAACATCTGAGGAGTTGAACAGGAAGACAGGTTCTGTGAATTGTATCAGAACAGGGATAATGTGGCTCTTTGTCTTTGCAGGCGCTATGGTACTGAGCTGCACTTCAGGCCTTTCCCTATCTGATACAGAAACAGAGGGAGTAAGAATAGTGCATTCGAAAGAAAAGGAAACCAAGTCAAAACATACACTATACATGAGAAAAGTAATGAAGCATCAGATGATGTTTCAAGACAATGAGGAAGCAAAAAATAGACCCTTCTCGCCTTCCAATTTCTTTCTTCCTTCCTCAGGAAAGTTACACAGAATCTTGGAGCACATACCAAAGAGGAATGTGGTATTTGTTGTTTCGGCAGCCAGAGTGCCATATATACTTTGCACCCTGTTTCCTGGAAGTGCTACAGTCACCACAGCAATGCTGGAAATGTTTCCAAGCTGCAGAAAAGATGACACAGGGCACTTATTCATGAGGCATATCACCTCCTGACTCTGTCATAATCTTCTTCCTGCTTAACATTCGGCCACATCCCTCTGGAAGGTGATGGTACAAACATGATGAAACAACTATCTTTGAGACAGATTCTAAAAGAAAGACAATATCATTTGGTACTTCACTTCATTCTTGAAGACTCACAATGTAACCAAAATGCTGTATCCCAAAACTTCTTCGTTGAATTGAGGTCAGAACACCGGTGCTGACTTCAAGTATCTGCTGAAGCTCATTAGCTGTACAGGTAACTGGTTGAGAGAAATCTAAGAAGATGATCAGATCAGCAACACTATTTGTGGCTTGGATTGTCCTTGACTGATTACTGATTAAAACTTGAGAATCTGGAATAGCTGTCCAGAGGTTGACAGAAGGAGCGCTTCTATCTGTTCACATAAAAAAGAATCACAGAACAAAACATTCACATACATGTAGAGACATGAGGTAAACAAAAGCATGTGAAACCTGTTTCACAGTCATGGGGTTGCTCAGTAAACCTGCAAATGCAAAGGAACTTTGAAAACACATTGATATCTAGTTTTCAAGAAAACTTTGGTACCAAATCGAATGACAAAACTTGAGTTTGCGCTCCTTTCAAACAGATTGCCGGCTATATCGGCACAAGCTCTTTTTGCAATTACAATGGTGGCTTTGCCACTTGGAACTTGAGTTGACAGCATGACTATGACAGAGTAAACAAGTCCATGCTCAATCTCCTGAAATGTTGATGGTACAACAACCCCAGCTCCATAGACCAGCAGCTGCTTTCAGAAACAAAGGAATAACCAATCTGTGAGGAAAAACTCAATTTCTTGAAGCAAAGAAGATGCTGCCCACATATCAAAGTGCCACTCATATGCTGAACAGTTTCAATTAACTCTGGTTGTAACTAGAAGTCAAGGTTCAAAACATACATCACAGGAGCTGGTGCTTGGACATACAAAGCCTCCATCTTGATCACATACTTCACTAAAGGTTATGTTGACAGTGACATTGACTGCATTCGTGTATGCCTGCCCAGCATCCACAACAGCTGTTGGAGGAATTGTATCTGCAAACATGGTGAAAATCATTTGATCAATTCCCAGAGTCTACACCAGTATTCTTTTCATTCAAGCTATTGTTTCATTTTGCTCCAACAAAAACTCAGGGTTGTAACAATTTCAGTTGAGTCTTCAAAATTGTCACTGCACTCTTAGATCACTTTTATTGAGAATGTTGGATTGTGGGAAAGTTCCTCCAAGCATTTCATAGAGAAAGAGCATAAAGTAATTTTCCGTCAGATTCCACAAAGTCTAGTTTGAAGACAAAGACAGATTTCCAGATGCTCAATCCCCTCATATGAGGAACATGAAAAGAATCCACAGTCTCCAACCTGGAGATCAGGACACAATTCATGAAAACCAGGACACCTACTTGACAAAAAGTCGAATCAATAAACTAGAAAAACAAAAGTCTTAGTAAAGGTCTCACCAACAGTCCAGTTGAACTGTGAAACTGCAGATGCTCCACTGGACATGTTTACTGTAACAGTAAACACATGTCTCCCATTTGCAAGGCTCGCATATGAGTCTTGGCGGCTGAGGCAGGCCTGAAAGTCACCTTGATCCAGCTGCAGCAAATCAGATACTAAAAATTGGGGTCAGTAAGTGAAGATATTACAGAAGGACTGCTTTGTCATGTTCTGTCGGCAGCAACACTGACCTCGAATGGCTGGTGATGGCTTCAGATCTTCACATCTTCAGCACAAACTCTAAGCTCTGTTTGTCAGGAAAAACTACAACAGAACCTTGAGTCTCATTAAAGACTTGATAGAAGTAAGGTTCTCTTTCCATTAGGCTGTTGTGTTCACAGTTGCACACAGCATGCTGCAATCACAGCATGTCTAATGGAAAGCCAATGACATAGGGCCGTGTTTCTTGCTGGACATGGGCAGGTGCTTTCCATTGGAGAGCTACAACTGCGTTGAAAATATGTCGTTAATCAAGGTTAGGAACTTTGCGAACACATTCCTATGAAAGCAAAAGACAGATGTCACTTTGTGACGAGTCAGAGTTCGACTGAGAGCTCTCACAGGTAGAGATGTGAGGTGATTATGAACACAGATAGCTGGAAAAAAATCATGGAAAGGTATTGTGATCTCAGAATCTGTGATCACAACAGTCTAATGGAAAGATGTCCTAATTACCTTGCACTGAATTGCGCACTGTAACTGCCCGCAAGGATCATTGCCATTCGCTCCGACAATGTGAAATCGAAAAGTGGCATTCGTCCGGGAAGTGATAGGCGGTGGTGCCTCAGTAAAGGCGATGCTTAAAGGAGCGCTCCTCTCCCCCTGAACAAGCAGTATCTGTGTAGTACCGAGCAAACACACTACAACAAAGCTCCAGTGCCATAATTGAAGCACGCGGAGGGTCTCCATCCACTGAAGCAACCAAGAAGAATCTCTTGTCATGATTCTGGACTCAGCAAGCTTCCGATTCTCCAGCGCCTTGCTGAGCGCTTCACAATTCCGTCCTTCATAGCTAAATTATCGAACTTTGGGCATGTCAAAGCTAGCAATCGGCGGCAGATTTTGCATCCTGAAAGACGGCAGCTGTACATCCACCACGCAGCACCGAAGAGCTCATGAAGCTAGGAGTGTACTTGCGCAATGTTACCGAACTGTGGCCATGAAGCTTGCTTCCGTTAAGCCGATTGTGAACGACGAACCATGATCCGAGAGCTAATGTTCACGAAGACTCAGGAGATCAAAGACCGCAGCCGTACCTCGACAATATTGCCGCACGCAAGGACGTATCAATCTCGTCACATGAGTCCCGCTTGCGAACATTGTGACATTGCCTTAGTGCAACTTTCCAGCAGTACTTTTTTTCGCAGTCCTCAGAACCTTTTTGTTGGTAGCCAGCAGCAAACAAATGAGAAAATCAAGGACGTTTGTTTGTATTCTAAATCCATGTTGCGTCCTCGTCGTCCTTCTCCTCTTCTTGGTCTTCTTCCTCCGACATGGCCAAACGACGTTCCGTGCTCGCGGACTGGCTGTTTACAGTAGTGTACAAAACTTAGTTTCCGACGTCGTTTCAGCCATGGAGCAAGTCACAACCCTGATGAATTAGAGACATGGAAAAAAACAACTTCATCATGAGAGGCTTGCTTATTTATCTTGGCGAACTGGTCCAAAACCGCATTGTCGTCGACGATGCAGCCAGAAGCGCGCATTTAATACAGTGCAATTACCATTACAAATTCAGAAAGGCGAACTCTATCATTCTGGAGCATGTTTAAAAAGCTTAATACAAATTTCCACCTCTTGCAAATCAACAATCTTCTTGAACATATATTATTTAAAGACAAAGAATCATCAGAACTCGCCGCAAAGTTGCAAAAACTACCTACATCTGCTCTACAATCCACTACCGGTAAATATTCCTTATGCATCATCGGCAGGCAATATCTTCATGATCAAGAATCCGAATCCAGCCACACAGACACACGCCAAAAAAAAAAACAATAAAATGAAGATAGGTACTCACCAGCGCCACTCGCCGGCCGACCGCAAAATTCGGACACAAGAAAACTCACCAAATTTGACACATACACACACACAAATTTCTTTGTTTGTATTTTGTAGCAATTTTTTTTTTTGTCGTGCGTGCACTTGAGGCCTGTCTGTGAAAACGTGAAGAATCCCTGCGACATGCAGCGGATCTGGGGTCTACCTAAGTCCCAAAAACACTAGGGAATGAATCGAGTAGGGAATTATGCAACTTGGGTTGTTGGTTCTCATTACTATCCCTTGTCAACTTCCCCCCCCTCCCCCCACACATGTCTGTTGAATAATTAATTAATTTTGAAAAATCATTCATCTCAACAAATGGAATATTCCCCAACATTCCATATTTTCATTCACCCAAAAAAAAAAAATCTTTGAAAAAAGAAAATTTTGAGATTTTTAATATTCCTGAAAATAATAATATAATTAGTGTCCAAGCTGCCAAAGTACTGTGCAGCATTTTTTGTGTCGGTGATAAATCTCGCCAAATTTCAAGAATTTATTTATTTATTTATTTTTCAAAGAAATTTGGCACACTTGGACTCTTTTTTAAAATTTGATAGCAGTTTTTAAACTAGTTTCTTTTTTTCTTTTTTAAAAAACTGTTTAGACAGAATCTAAAAGCCTGTCGCCCTTTAATACTAAATTCCTCTGGGGTTGCTAGCCAATGACACAACATCTGAAATTTGAAAAATAAAATAAAAATCCCTAGTTACCAGTTCTAGATTAATCCCTAGATTATTACCAGTACAGGGGCAGATCTTCAGCACATGTTTGTCAAATAATCAATCAATCAATCAATTAATTACTTAATTATGAATGAATATTCATTTCGAAAATTAAAATATTCTCGAATATTTCAAAAAGATTTTTTTTTTTGGGGTTCAAAAAACAAATTTCTTTGAGTTCAAAAAATAATTTTCCAAAAAATTCAGCATAAATTTAAAATAATATAATTAGTGCGGAAGGTACTAAAGTATTTGACTTAAGAGGGGCGAGGGGCCTTTGCTTGTGAAGAAAGAAACACACCAAGAAACACACTATGTTCGAATCTCTCTCTCTCTCTCTGTGGATCTATCTCCTCACCTCTTACTCAATCTCTCTCTCTCTCTCTCTCTCTCTCTCAGAGTGGCTGCTGGGGGATCATGAGTTAGGAAGTGTTTGTTGCCAACAACAGGGAAAGGTCTGGTGAGTGAGTTAGGTCCATGAGTGAGTTAGTGGGGTTTGGTTATTTGATTGGTTGGTTTGTTGGTTGGGGGAAAAGAACATGAAAAATCATGAGAACAGGCGCATGCGTGCTTGCACCCGCGCACCACCCGCAATCAACAACAACAACAAAGGGAAACCACTTCTACAAGCGAATGCCAAAATAAGTAGCCAGAGCGACCCAGCACCACCCACCCACAAGTGAACCATGAAAGATGGATGATAAATAAACCCCCCTAAACAATTTTCTGTTGGATTCCCAGTTCCCTAACTAACCATGGTGGTTAGTTCAGTTCAGTTGTTATTTTTATTATTACCTTCCTACTAACAACTTGCAAGAAAGGCTTTTCTTTCTAGGAGGTACGTAGTAAAGACCGCCCTAAATATATTTTTTTTAATAAACCATCAATTTATCTCATACTCACCTATTTTCCTACCTACCATATCACCTAATATTACATAGGACTTTCTTAAACAATGGGTTACCATGGTGGAACTAGATATAAACTCGGATGAGGTTCCTCCACAACTGAGTCATAAAAGCCGTCCAGTGGATGGTGTGCGGGTTGGTGGGTGCTGGTTTAGTCTGGGCCCAGGTACTCAAACTTCAGTGGCAGACAAAAAGCATTTCTTTCCTTATTATTGTTAATAATTATAAATAAATAAATAAATAAAAATAGATGGGTCTTAAGTTACAAGTTATAAGCTAGCTCAACAAGCACACAAACCCTTTTATATTCTTATTATCAAATATAAATTATATTTGTGGATGGGTGGTGAGTATGAGTGGCAATTCACCATAGATTCAAATACCTTCAAATGCGGACAAGGGGGGTTTTTTTTTTTTTTTTTTTT
>Ga0209611_10000720_pt1 | contig 51613 bp, 50 predicted proteins | sample S1TSphgellanicum_3_FD_187693 | JGI IMG/M metagenome (GOLD analysis project Ga0209611, IMG submission 187693) | Host-associated microbial communities from peat moss isolated from Minnesota, USA - S1T2_Fc - Sphagnum magellanicum MG (SPAdes) (version 2) | ecosystem: Host-associated > Plants > Peat... | reverse complement strand
ATGAGGTGGCAGATTCAGATACCCTGGCTTCAGCTCTGATGTTGTATTCCAGGAATTGCCGCCAGGGTTGCAGAGTGACAAACAATATGATTCAGAAAATGCAGAATATGAGGGCAAAGAGGAAGGAAACGCAGGACATCCGAACTGATGGTGGTCTGCTTTGCACAGAGTTCACAGCTCCCATGGCTCAGGAGCATTTTGCAGATGAAAGCAACTCAAGAAATCAGGGCAGTGCTTTTGGAATTTCTTCTTGTGTCCAGAATAATGCTGTAGAGCTGGGTGCTGAATCTATAGCCTTTACTTCAGAACTTGCAATTGAAGAAGGTGCAGAAAATCCAGCAGGTTTTGAAGGTTTGCCTTTACCTGAAGGCCAAAGAATTGAGGAACAGCAGGGTGCTCAGAGTGCTGATGTGCCTGGCCTCTTTGCTCCTGTGACTAGGGCGCTAGAGATTTGTCCACAACTGGGCAATGGACCAATAAGTCAGGGGATTGCCCCATCAGATAGGGAAAGTTTGGCAAATAAAAGTCTCAAAGGTGATGTACAGTTACATTCAGAAACTTGTGTAAGAGGTTTTGGACTTCAAGGAACCCAACAAGACCAGATGAACGTAGGCAATGCCAAAGACAGTTCTGAACCTTCATCCTTGCAGAGAAGTTCAATGAGCAAGGATCCTGGATGTGGTCCTGTGTTGGAAGGTTCAGGAGATGTGCTGCCTCCTACTGTGCTCCATACATACCAACGGCGCCGGAAGCGTGAACTCTGTGTTAGAGAGAATCCCCATGTAGGGAAAGGGCAAGGACAGAAACTAGTGACTCAGAGTGAGGATTTGACCTTGATTCAAGAAACCAGGTCACCTCTGTACAATTTGCGCAAGACTCCAAAAAAGAAGCTGTGGGATGAGGAAATCTTCTTGGTAGGAAAAAGAGGTCACAGGTGAAATAGTGGTGGTAGGCACACCATCTGACAGTGGGAATGTCACAGCTCCTGGGGCAAAGACTGAAGAGGTAGCATGCTGGTTGAATGATACTTTCTGGAAAGCTTCAGCATGCACATAAATGGGTACTCATGGCACTTCCTGAAGGGACCAAAACTTTTGGACCAAACCTGTTTTTGTCAACTCAAAAGGCCATGAAGCTGAGGCTCACACTCAGGCTTATTACATTTAATTAAGGTAGGAAGCTCTTTTTTTAATTTATCATTGTGTTTCAATTGTTTGCAAATCAGCAAGACATGCAGTTCTGATGTGGGTTTAGAGGGCTTTTATTCAGAATCGTGGGTATCATTGTGCTTTAGAATGGAAGCACTCGTGTAGGTGGCCTCCCCACTCTGATGATGCCTGACTGCTTTCAACTTTTCAACCTGGTCGAACAGTGCTTAAGATTTCTGGCTCTCACCTCATCATTCTGACATATATAGACAAGATTTTCAATTGATAAGTTTAGCCTCCGAGTTCCCTGTAGTTACTTCTGCCCTGTTGTTGAAGCTGTATTGCCAGAACAATATGAGCTGATATTATGTCTTGTATTAATTACTACTGCAGTGAGTGAAAAGTCTTTGGAAACTGACAAATTCCTATGGAGAACTCTGAGAATAATAATCAGTGAAAGTTGGAGTCAGCCTTGTCTAGATTTGTTATTCTAGGAAAATTGCTAGTTATTGTAACTGGGCTGATTTGTGGTGGTAGGATTTGTGCCCCATTTGCAGGACTTTTTTGGATTTCTCAGACATGATTATCTTTCACTCTGAAGTTACATAAACTTGGTGTGACTAAAATTTTCTTTGGTTTTCTGCAGATGAACACTCCCAGTTTTGTAAGAAACCGGCCTTCACATCTTTGGCCTCTGGATGATCAATTCTGATGACCAAATGTTTCCTTGATCTGCCAGCATATGAATGGAAAGTGGCTCCAGATTCCACACTGTGAAGGGTTGCCTTGTCAAGTGTGACTCAATTTTTCTTTATTCACTTCGTTTTCTTAGGATGAAGGGGCCATGAGTTGTGAATTTCCAAATAAACACTGTTTGGGTTCACCATAGAATTCAGTATAAATCATGAATTTTTCTATCCAACCCTGCGCAAGCTCAGGGCTTGTTCATGTTGTCTGACTCAAAAGGTTTGGAAATTCTATCTGTGTTTTACACAGTTAATGTAAGATTTCCAAGATCAAGATAGAATTTCCAAGATTAGTCTTGGAAATGCTTTAAGACTGCATGATTTCAATAATTTGAGTGATGAAAGTCCTGGAGTATTTGAACATAAGTAACCTTGCCAAATTGTCACAGGATTTTCTGGTCCTGTTTGGATTGAGCTTTTACATGGGCACAAGACCAATTTAATAAATCGGTAAGCATCTCCACCACCACCAGCAACATAGCCTGCACACTGTACTTGGATTAAGTATGTAGTGTAAAAGTGGGTTTGGACTTGTACATTAGCATACAGTTCCATGCTCTGTAAAAAGAGATGTCAAATAATGCCTGCTTTTGATTGGCTGGCCACAGTGAGTGGTACATGTTGTGCCATTTGAATAGCTAGCCTTTCAGCATATACTGTTCAATTTTTCATGTTCATCAGTGAGGATGGCAAAACAATTAACAATTTGTTGGGGATGCTAACTCCACATGGAGTTGCTTACTAAATTATTTCAAACATCAGAGCATCTCCACCCTAAATAGCAATTTCAAGGTTGAGTAGCAACAATCACTCTTTAGTGCACTAAAGACGGTGCCTTAGCTCTTACTGCTACTCCCACTGCAACATTTTTTAATCTAGCAGGTATCTATTCACTGGTAGTTATACTCTCAATAAGAAGACCCAGAATGTGGTGAAATTATTAATGAAGTCAATCAATTGGAGAAAATTGCTAGTGTACTATAGAGGGCCCCTTATAATTGTCAATATCCCTTGTAGAGCACTGTATTTCTTACCGTGGTTTAGCAGCAAGGTGGCTCATGAGTCATAACTATTATTTTTGGTTATTTATGTTTGGCAGCAAAAATTGCAATGTTTGACAATTCAGCACTTTTTTAAATAAATGAAGCTCGCGTGCTTTGACAGTTTCTTTCAGATTTTTGGCATGACAGGCCTGTATTTTTCAGAATTTTCAACAACTCCAAAAAATTAATTAATTAATTAATGCCTAAGAAGGGTAGGTATTACAGTAGAAAGAGAAAGGATCTTTCCAGTGTTGTGCGGTTCTCTCGTTTTCATAGAAAGCATGGTCTTTATGTCCGTGTAAGGCACATGGAATGCATGGACCCTTTGACCAAAGGTTCTCAAATAATGAAAGAACCAGTTCTGACCCTTGACTGATGGGTGCTCCAAAAATCATAGAAGGGGTTTTGACTTTTGACCCTTGATGAGGGTTCTATAAAATCAAAAGAATGGATCAAAAGATTCTATAGCCTAAATTGTGAGTTCAGTTCTTCTGCAATTCTTTCATGAAAACTGTCAGCCCTTTGAAAAGGAATTTAAAGAAAGTTTGTTTCTCCATCATCATGCCGTAGAAGTTTTGAGGTGCCTTCACCAGCAGGTCGACAATTTTCTTCATCCATGTGTTAACATGGCAGGGCCCTTTGTTTATTTTTTCTCTCCTTTTCTTAGGTGCTTTCTTTTTATAAAGTTTGGCAGGATTTCATCATTTAAAATCAAAACAGAAGATTCTTTTAATTTTAAATTAATTTTTTTACAAACATTAGCTGAAGGTTCTGTGATTTTGGAAAAAGAGGATATTATCAAATTCAAAGAACTGCACAACACTAGATCTCGTGCCCAAGCCCTGTAAGACCCCTCCCACTTCTATTGCCTTGTGAACTTCCTATGTTTAGGCTTATAATAAGTTCACTCATGGGTAAGGGTAAACCCTAAACCATGGTTAAACCACCTCTTTCTTGGATTGTGTAGGTGGATCACATCTTGAACTCTCACTTCATCCTCTAGTCCTATCTTGACCCCACTTTTGAATTGGGAACTAAAGAACATGCCCTAGGTTTGCATTTTGTTGCAAACTTGAGAATTGGCAAGATCTTTTACATTTGATACCCTTGACAAACCTTAGGGGTGTGTCAACAAGTTTGTTTTTTGTTTTTCTAGAGCTTGAAAAGGACATAAAAGGGATAAGAAAGACAATGCAAAATCATTATTGAGGAAGGAGGAAGAGCTTTGGGGAAGAAGGACGAAAGGGACAAACATGTATGGGGTTTACATGGTTTAAGGACATATTTTGATTTTTTTTTGAGTGACCAAGGTGCTAGCGAAACAAGGTAGAAACTAGTGTTGGGTGGGTATCAAAAAATGACTAAAAATTGGGTAGGGTTTCAAGCCATGTTTCAAGTCGAACACCTTCAAGTATTACCCATGGTCATACCTTGTTTGAAACTGTTTCATTGGTTCTCACTAAATTGAGAACTAGTCACTTGAAACCTTGTCCTTTTTTATAAAATTAAAAAATTGATACCTTATTAAGGTATTAAACAATATTAAGGTAAGGGTTTTAAAAAATTCCCAATACTTTAGTACATTCAACCATCATGCCTAAGTTTGCAATCTCGTGGTTGGATCTTGCATGCACATTCATTTTTTCACAATTTTGGGGTAATTTAAAAAAAGAACGAATTACAAGTCTAAAATAAGATGACTTTTGAAAATTGGTAAGTAAAAACCACCTTTGAATGCTAGCGGGTCTAAACATATGAAACCTAACACTTTGGAACTCAGGTGAAAATACTTTTCCTAATATTTTGAAACCATGCCCGGGACTCTTGAAAAATAATTTAAAAATAATTAAAGAACCAAGCAAGTCTTGTAAACTCTTCTAAAACATGAACTCAACAAGTTTTATAAAAACCTGAGAACCACCTATCATTGGTAGAAACTTACAAGATTTAAACACAAAGATGAATTTTTTTGGTGGTTGAAGAACTTTGTCTTTTGGTTAGATCTAAAAATATGTGGGGTTGATAGATTGGGCAAAACTTGTATTATTTAAATTTTGAAAAGAAAAGAAAATAAAAGGGGAGGGTGGTTCTAGGAGTGTTATACAAAGTTGGAATTAGTTGCATTATTTATTCTTGGAGAATGTATTGTATATTTAGGTTTTAGTTTACCGTAGGTGAAAGTACAAGTAGAAAATTAATGCAAGTAATAGAATAAAAGGTGTTGTGAGGTGATTGTTGGTAGTTGTTTTATTAGGTTATTTGAACTTGAAAAAAAATGTTATCATTGAAAGATTTCTAATCATGATGTTGAAAGAAGTATAACACATCATGATAGTTAAGATATGATCAAGGAACATAAGTCACAAGGATAATTTAGGTTCACTAATTACTAGTACATGCAATAAGATATACATGACCCAATTCCTTTGGTAATTTCAAGGGTTTAAAAGAATGAACCCCACAACTTAGTAAATAGATAATATAAGTTGAAGATTAAAAATGTTGTTATTTTGCTTAACAACTTGTTTCCCAAGATGAATGAATATGGACTTGTCTTTAACACAACAACAACAAATTCAGGGTTTTTCCTCACCACATTTAATTATGTTAAAACTTGGCATGGAAATGTGCAATCCCATTTGGTAGGACTATTTGTAGCAAACCATAGATCTACAATACATTTTGAGGTTATTGGTCATATTTAATCTAAAAAACCTTCACAACTGTAATTAAATAATATTTCACATACAAATCAATTGGAAAATAAACTTGAAACATGGTATTGCCTCATGCACAATTTTGCATTCACTAATTAGAACATAAACTTTGTTAAACAACAAAATTGTTTGATATTTGATTTTGGGGTTTCTTCAACAAAAACCTAGCAATAACTTAGCATGAAGTTTTTTAAAAACGTTAATACATAGTTCATGAGATTTAATGTAGCATAAACATTGGCTTTGTATATTTTTCTTAATAATTCATTTAAGTTTGCCCTAAAACATGAAGAAAAAGTGAACATAGGGAATAGGCATCTAATTTGCCAATTAAATGGGATCCAATAGTTTTTTATATTAGAACTTATAAGTTATCATTTCCTCTCAAAGATGGTCACTTTTTAATTGTTATAGACATTACAACATGGTTTTTCCAACCCTCCCCCACCCTTGGATCTTGAAGTACAATTATTTTGACTAGAGTTGATTCAGTATCCCATACTTTAAAGGGGTTCAAGATTAGAAGGAACATTTAACAAGCCATTGAAATCTTGAACTTATAAGCACATATATTTGACATCACAAATTGTTTGACTCAATTAGAACTCCTACTTAAATTTTGGTTTATTTCAATGATTAATTCCCTGATTGCAATGTAAATTAATCCCTACATTATTTTAATTTTTGGAATCAAATAACCTTATCTCAAATTTGAAAACTTATCAACTTTAATTATTAAAGCTACATAAAATCAACAATTTTCCATTTAACCTTTTAATATTCCAATTTCGTTTTAGAAATAGAACATTATAATGAAATTGAATATTAAGTTGTGAAATATTTTATTAAAATTTGAGAGCTTATTTCATTTTTATATGGCCAAACTCAAGCCAAAATTCAAAAAACAAGAATTTTGTGACAAATATTCAATTGATTTACCTTTTTCCAATTACGAATGCATTTGGTACACTCCCTTCCAAATTCCAAAATCCTATGTTATTGATCCAATTGAAATGATGTTTGTTCAAATATGAATAGTCATGTTCACATTTTGGCATGATCCATCTCATTACATTCCTCCTGCATTGCCAAATATATTGGGAGAAATTATATATATTATATTTAAATACCTTATCTTCTAGTATTGAGTATTGAACATGTATGATGAAAATATTCTATGCTTTTATGAGTACACCAAGATAATTTGATTTTGTTATGGATATTCATTGTCATTTTGTGTGATGTGAATCGTCTATCCATGGTGATAAAAATATAACTATCCAAACTTGTCCCTTGATAATGTTATCAACAACCAGTTTGCATACTCTATAAAGGTCTTGATATGTTTAGATCACTCTTCCACCTCCTTTTGTTTATTCTAGATATGTTTTGTAAGGTGCTAGCATGTGTGTTTCCTCAACAACTATTTCAAAGCTTTACCTTCATCATCATAAAGTTTATTTATTCATCCTCCTTTTGACTTGTCATACAATGACAATTATTTCAATTTCAATCTTGTTAGCTCATTCTTTTTATGTTCCACAATGACCACCCATCAAACACATTGCTTGTAAACTTTTCATGACTAGGTATATTTTTGGCATTGGTAGTTGTTTTGACACTTTTAAGGAATACCACATGATACACAATTTTCCATTGTTGTCCAAGTTATTTTCATCACCTTCCCCAAGTCAAATGAAACTCCTTTCCAAAATTCCATGCAAGGAGTGTTCACATCCATGGAACCCTCACTTGTATGTGTTCAAAAAGACAAATGTTAAGGAAGGTTGACAAGGATTTGACCCCACTTTGATGTCTTTTGAAGGATCAAATTCTAGGAAAGGGTTGTGGAAATTTGTCTCTTCCACTTCACATGTCTTCAATATTCTAGCCATGTAAACTCCAATGAAACTTTTTGGTCTCATTTAGGTTTTTATAGGGTTTCTTTTCCTTAGCTTAGGATCTCTTCCCCAAGACATGATACTTTTGAATTTAATCAATGGAAACTTTTTAAAGGGAAATTTTTTGGTCACATTGTCATTATTGATTTCTACTTCTTGTTTGTTCATTGTTGAAAGATGCAAACTCAAGAGGTTCCTCTTGGATTTTAATTTTGCATCTTGTCACATTTTTGTGGGATCTTTTTCATAGATTTCATAATGAAGTGATTCAACCATATTAATAACTAAACTACATACTTGATTGACATTTGGTTTTGTTCCTTGCATTATATTTGTATCACTTTATGGTGTTTGTATTGGAAACAATTTCAATATCTCTTTGATTTTCATTTTATTTTCATTCACTTTGTGGACATGCACTATCACCAATGTTGGTTTTCAATCAAGTTTTCAAAAAAATTAGAAGCATACCCATCTAATTGCAAGATTACTTGTTCTTTCATAAGTCTAATTCAATACACATCTAACTAAAATATTTGTATATAGGTAGAACAAAAAATGATATGTTTTTTTAATGTTTTAAAACTTGTTTGTAATCCCACATTAATTCCAAGTTTTTAAATATAATCTTTGATTATATAAACCCAATAACTTCCATATGAATGTTGGATGTGTGACATTTCAATGAATGTGGTCAAGGGCTATTTCTTAACTTTAGGATTGTAGATTTACCTTATGTAAGGTAAATGAGTCACTAAGTTTGTTCTTTATTTTGAGTGGTCTTTTTCAAACTGTGAACAATCCTTTTTTGGAGATTTTGGGTTAGGACCTTGTTTGGGGGCATCTTTTTATTGTTATATTCATTTTATCTTTTGTGAAGTTTTCAATATCATGAGATAAAAAATGTTTTTGAGTTTTAATATGCTTAGGCTCCCAATGCATTATTGTGTTGTGTATTTTAAAATATATATATTCAAGTTGACTTGATTCAATAAGTGTGGTGGATGTTATGAAAGTCATTACTTGAGTTAAGAAAATTGAAAACCATATTAGGGTGTGTTGATCAAATGTAAAAGCCAATATTTGCAACATGAATCCTAAGTATGTTTAACTTAGTCAACATTGGGCTTGCTTTGCATTTTCTAGTTGTTCATTTGTGCCCATACTTGTTGAATTTGTAAACAAGTTGACCATCTTTCATACATGTTCAATAATTCTCATGATTTCACCTACTTTATTCTTGATACATATGTTCATTAGTCCCAAGATTTGTTCCAATTTGATGTTTTCAAAGTTTTTAATGATGTCCCTCAATAACTTTTTGAAGTTGTTCCATTTATGTTCTTGAAGTTCCACATGTGGGACATATATCCAAATGATGTTGTCTTAAGGTATTTGGCTACATTTTTTAGGGTAAATGCAAAACACCTTAAGTCCAAGAATAGAGCCTCCTTGAAAAGAAGACATGACTTACACTTGGGTATAAGCAGGTGGGTTGTTGCAAGGTAAGGTGGTTCATTTTTTGTGTCACAATCTAACTTTTTTGCAAAGTGTTATCCATTTACATGCTATTAACATGTCATAAAATCAACAATATGCAAAAATTTGTGATTAGATTTAGATTGTCAAATTATATAAAAAATATAGATTCAAAAAAATATGTACCAAATATATAATAATGGACTTTTGAAGTTGAAAAATATGGACTAATTATTTTGCACCTTTTTATACATGAATTTTTGTGTATGGTTTTTATTTGGCATATCGTATATGATATATTAAAACAATAAGAACATAGATGCAAAAAAATTGTTAGAAAAACCTTAAACATTTTTTTATGGGTTTTTTAATGGCTTGAAATGAGCCATATTTTCATAAGTCCATATCATAATCAATTTTTAGTGAATTTCAAATTTTCTTTCCTAACATGTATGTTAAAAAATTGTTTAAATGACTTCTCTTTGTATTGATTTTAAAAGTTCATTAACCACCATGTAATTCTCATTTTAATCAATGATATCATGGTATTGTCATTTTGACATTACCATATGGACTTTTAAGGAGTGAAATATTCATTGAAAATGAGTCACCATATCTTGCAACCACCATGGTAAGGTATGCCAAAAAAATTTCCAAATTACAATCATAGTCATAATTAAAAATATAAACCTATTCAAAACCTCTTTAAATTTCATTATGAGACTACTGGACCCTCCATTAAGTTTATGGTAAACTAACCTAATGTTTGAAATATTTTAATATAATAAAAAAATGAAAATATTTTCTAAACTAACTAATTTCTCACAATTTCAAAAATACTTTTACATTAGACTTTGATAAATTATGATTATAATACGAAAATTTTGAAAGTATATTAATACATGTAAAACTCCATCAACTTTAAAATATCAAAAATTTAATTAAAGTCTTACTTTCATATATTTGAAACCATATAAAAAATATAGTGAGACAATACTTTCTACTTGCTTATCGTAAAATGTACATAAATACATATTAAAACATATAATTTTTCAATATTATTAAAAAAATATTTTATTGACCATTGAAATAAATAACATTTATGAGAACATTTTCTATTAACACTTAATTTATCAATACTTTCCATTTGTGATAGCAAGTAATGTCACGAGCATACTTTTTACCATGCTTGGACCCACCTACTTATATGCGTAAAGTGCCTCCTATGCTTGCAAAGTAAATGTAAGCTGCCTATTTCCTACCTTGTACTTCATGTTGGTGAAGGCCATGTTGCCCTAATGCCCTGAGCCTTGGGCTTTGCCTTCAGCTCCCAAGGCGTAATGTCCTCACAATAGTGCCTTGCCTTACACATAAATGTTCTGAAATGTCTAACATGTTTTCATATGTCATAGTTTTATTTTCTCATCCTCCTTTCAATCAAATAAACAAAATTTCCTATGTCACTTTTATCAACCTTCCCCAAGGTTCCAACACTTTTTCATATCATTTTTCCCAAGAAAAAAGCAAAACATCCCCAAAACAAAATTGGCTAGATCTACTTATTATGAGCTCATGGAGATGTCTCATTTCCCCATATCTAATGGATTAGGCTCCAAATCCCAAAAGTTAGTAGGCATTTTGGTCCAAAAGAGCTATTGCCTTTTTTTTTCACAAGGCAATTTTTAATTTTCATGTAAAGGATTTTAGTCAGCCTTTTTGCATGTTCTGAGGCTCTTCATTGTGCAAAATATTCCTCTTTCTTGCAGTTGCAGATTTCGCACTTGGAAAAAGGCTGGAAATGCAACTAAAGTCCCTTTATGAAAGCAAAAGCTTAGGTAATGGGGCATTTGTCACCTTGTTTGTCCCTACAGCCATGCCCTAGAACACATCGGAGATAGAATGTGCCTTTGGGTTCTTGGGAACATAAAAGCATTTGGAGAAATTTCCTAGTGTATTTGGAGAGCAACTTATTATATTGGTGGATATCTCTTCTCTCCTCCTGAAGTGTAAGTTAATTCCATAGAAGGGAGGCATCAAATTTTAGCCTGGACTCACTTTCATTCTAACCCCCCTTATTTTTGGGAATGCCCCATCCTGGGGCTTTACCTTCCAAAGAATGGTTGGTCCAGGTTTATTGTGTTTAGATTCATTATAGAGTATTGTAGCTTAATGGATTTTGGCCCCTAGGTAATAATAGGTCTATTTTTATATGAGGATTATTGAAAGATGATATTTTGGCTTGTGTTGAAACTTGAGATTAGTTATGGAGTTATAATATCTTGAAGGATTTTGGTCTCTTTTAGAGGATTTTTTTGAAGATTATATTTTTGCGTGGTGAAATATTTGAGTTTCCATAATTTTTCTTTTGCCTTAAAATACTTTAAAATGTAAATGGCAAGGCCACACTGCGACACACCCCTTGTTTTATGGAGTTTGCCAGGGTTTCATAATCTTTGTTGCTCTTTAAGAAATAATTTCTTTTGTAGTGTGAGTTTAACAAAGAGTTAAACCAGCTAAGGTGGTTGGTTGTTTGTTTTTATCATGCTCATTCCATGTGATAAGACAAGGTGCACATGTTGGGTGATTTTTTAGAATTTCTAAGAGCAGTCAAATCTGGCTCCTTGATTACTTGCATATGCAAGAATCACCTAATCTAAAATTTCAGGTGTTGTATTTGGACCAATTCTTTCAAAACCGGTTCTCTTTCCAATAATATGTTGCCTGTTCTTTAGGTTCCTTAAAAACAATACTGGGAGCAAGCTACCTCCCACCTACCCAAAATTCAAGACATTAAAAAAGAAAGAAAGAAAGATCAGGGTTGACTACCCCTTCCCACCTCCCCAAAATTCAAGCCGCATTGAAAAGAAGATACTTTTAGAACTAAGGGAGCTTACTTGCTCCCTCTCACCTCAAGGTTTTTTTCTTTCGAAAATCCAATTTTGTGATGTAGCTAAAGTGGCAATCATCCCTAAGATGATTTAGCCAGATTTGGCTACATGCTAGATATGAAAGTAGAAAAAAAAACAGAATCCTTCTATATTCCTGGCTATCTGTTGGAACTTCTCATAAAAAATATGGCGATTTGGGAAAAGAAAAAAATCGAAATCTGACAAATTTGGGTCTTTTTTTCATGGAATTTTTTTGTTAAAGGACGAAATCATGTTTTTTAGGTCAAAATTTGGCGAAATTTCTCCCCCCCCAAAAAAAAACTGCTCACCTCCCAAAATCCAAAACCACATGCTCTTAAATTTAAAGAAAGGCCACTTTTGGCGACAATTTTCAATGCACGCCTGCTTTTCTCAACCGATAATATCCGCCGGATCTATTTCTTGGCGGTTCTTACAATCGGCTGATATAGCCAGGGGTTTCTAGCAAAAACCTCGGCCTCGTTTTCACCGCCTAACACTGGATTCCAATAACCACCTACCACTGGGTTGTACCCTGGTTTCCCCTCTGGTCGACCTTGGTATTCGTGTTGTACTCTCGAAAGGGTAGCCCATCCTGAGGCTCCTTAGTACTGACACTTACAACATGTGGTACCTGTAGTGGGGGAGGACTCTCCTCTGAAACTCCTTCCACTATGCTAAACAAATAGTGATGTGCTAGAACCCATGAGTAAAATTACATATTGATGTGTAAAAACTTCAAATTCTTGTTAAAAGTTCCTTGTAATTTGCATTTAATAATAAGTACTACCATAGTACCTGAATGATTTTGGTAACAAACTGTCGAATACTTAATTAAATTTTTAATCTAACACTTGGTTTTTTTATTCTGAAATTTTAGTCAGCTAATGGGTATATAAAATAATGAACAACACTAGTGTCTCTTCAATTTTCAAAGTTGTGAAACAGTCTAATGCGTCCATTCATCTCATTACTTGAAGGTCTGCGGTTCAAACCTGCCAGTTGAACTTTTGATTTTATTAAAATTTCAGCACAAATATTAAATAATTTTTGAAAAATTCACTAAAATGAAAAATAATAATTTATGCCGAATCTGTTCAGGAATTACAATAGTTAATTTCAACAATCTTTTTGGCCTCTCTTTTTCCTTGCCTTGTACTTCTTCTGGATGGGTTTCCATCGTACCTTTTTTTTATATACAGGGTTTTTCTTCCTTGGACCTAGGGACACGCTTATGATGCTACTATAACATTTAAGTGCACAGTTAATTCCTAAAAACAATTAAAGGCTCCCATTTTAACATTTTGATTGGTCAATAGGCTTTTTTTTCCCAGCAAAACAATTTTGAGATTCCCATTCTAACATTTTGAATGGCCAATAGAGTTTTTTTCATCAGCCTAATCCCCCTCCCGCCCCCCTATTTGTGTATATATTTTACATTAGTAATATAACCCTTGTTTGCATACAAAGAGGGTTAACAAGTGTTGAAGATGTTTTAAATGTAACTAGTATGGCTTGGGCCATTGGTCTAAGTGTGAATTTATTATTAGTGTTGGCAGGTTCTTGAATTTCAGCAAGTTGAGGTTAGGTTCAAAGGTTCAGTTCTAGGTCCTCCAAATTAAAGGTTCTAAGTTTCCTTGGAATCAGCATTGGAACTTGATTGGAGAATAAACTTATTTTCTAAATTGAATTAGAATATGAACAGAAGATCTTGTCTTTTAAAAAAAAGGTTTAGATTCTCTAGGTATATAAGTATAATTTTACTGCATTTTTAACAAGATATTGCATTTAATTGATTATATATCTTTAACATTACATAATATTTATTTTGAAGTGTGTGCACTAGTTCAACAAATTAATTACACATTTTGGTGTGTTTAGTTGTGTGTAATGGAGATGAAATCGAACCTTGTCTTAAATTGGACCTATTTTAAATTCTTCACAAAAATGATTGGAATTGATGATTCTAAAAATTCAAAAACCTAGTCTCAAAATTGTAGTACATATTTCATATAAACCCCCCCAAAAAAAGAACTTTAAAGCCAATATTGAAAGTTCCTTTTGAAATCAAGAACTCATAAACACTATTTGTTACCCATTTAATTGGATTTGAATTTTGAGTTTTATTGAATACCAATGACAAGGATTACTCGAAATTCAATATCTCATGCACCTCGCATCTAAAAATTACAAAATCACCTCCATAAGATCCTACTCATCGAGCACTTTGCAAGAATATAAAAAACATGCCCCAATTTCCTTTATATTATAAGTTATAATTTCGTTGAATTTTCAATTTAAAAATTGTTCAATACTCAATAACTTTTGCATTGTAATTCTGAACATTATGAAAGCACCTTGATGCATCCCCAATTCATCATAGAGGGTTTTCCAATAATACCAAGAACACAAGAGAGGCATTGTCATTTGGGAGATGTCCACATCACAACAAAACAAACAAACAACCTTTGTATAGTGTGGCCTATGCTACTAGCCCAAGTGTCAACATGACCATAACAATAAAATCCAATCTTGAAAATAATAATAATAATAATAATAATAAATTAATTTTCTAACAAAAAAATCACTCAACATTCAATATCTCCTCAAGTCCAAAAATCATGAAATAACCTTCAAGAAATTCCACTCATAAAAGACTTTTCAAGAATACCAAGAGCTTTCTGCAATTTTCCTTAAATTTTTAGTTCTTGTTTATATAAAAATCTTTGAAAAATATTGTTCAATATTCAATAACTCTTGTGCTATCTCTCTAAACCTCATGAAACCACCTTGATGCACCCTTTCTCATTGAAGGTTTTGCAACAGTACCAAGAGTGCACTTGGGGGAAGTTGGGGGGAGGGGCTTCTGAAAAGCTCAATGTGACAAACAAGCAACCTTCGTTAATATTGAAATGCAATATGAGACAATTTTCAAGTATCTTATTGGCCTTCCTACCAAGGCAAGGATATTGTGTTTAGATTCATTATAGAGTACAGTAGCTTAAGGGATTTTGGCCCCTAGGTAGTAGGTCTATTTTTATATGAGAATTTTTGAAAGATGATATTTTGGCTTGTGTTAAAACTTGAGATTAGTTATAGAGTTATAATATCTTGAAGGATTTTGGTTTCTTTATTTTGAAGATTATATTTTTGAGTGGTGAAAAATTTGAGTTTCCATAATTCTTCTTTTGCCTTAAGATACTCTTTAATGTAAATGGCAAGGCCACAGTGTGACACACCCCTTGTTTAATTTTAGGGGTGATAAGATTCACCGATTTGTTCTTGCCTGGAAATTGGAAGGGATACAACACACACATCTTTTTTCCAAATTAAGTGTCAAAGTTACACACAAGGTACGAAAATACCTAGAGCCCAAAGAAAGGAACCGGTCCACCCCACGGATAACCGGGTACCGGTCGACCCCAGCTGAAGGAAGAGTCCCAGATGGCGTAGTACATTGTACTACTTACATTATTTAAAAGACTCGAAGTTCCGTGTTGTAATTGCTGTGGCGTCGGAATTTTACTCGCAGTTCCGTGTTGTGGTCGCTGGTGTCTCGGAATTTTACTAGCAGTTTCGTGGTGCCGTGGCTGGGCCTTCGGAACTTTACTCTCAGTTCCATGGGATTGTAGCTCGGGGCGCGGAAATTGAATAAGATTTGGCGTCAGGCAGCGAGCGATTGAAGGGAAACCAGCCGGAAACCAGAACCTCCGGACAATTTGGCACATTTTGTCAGCGTCAGTTTCTGATCCAGCCTTTTATTTTTAAACTGGTAAAATTTCGCCGAAAAGGGAAATTAAAATTCCAAAATTCCAAAATGATGTGAATTTGGAGGTTTTCAAATTTCAATCGTCAGAACTGAGAGGAAAAAAAGAGAGTAAAAGGTACCATATTTTTGTATTTGGTTTTTCACTGTTTTAGCCAAAGATATAGAAAGCTGTTTAAGGGTTTGTATTTCATATCCGATTTATAGCCAAATTTGGCTAAACCTTCCTATGGATGCTCACCACATTTTCTACATCTTCCAATGGTTGATCACCACTTTGGCTTCATAAAAAAATTCCTTAAAAGACACTGTGAGTCCAATCGAACTTATCCTGCAATGTTGTGAGGTCCAAAGTCCTGAATATAAAAAAAAAGTAAAATTCGCCATATTTCACTGTTTTAGCCAAAAATAAAGATGGATGTTTAAAGCTTTGAATTTCATATCTGGCTTGTAGCCAAGTTTGGCAAAAAGTTCCAGTATATGCTCAGCACATTTTCTACATCTTCCAAAGGTTGATCGCCACTTTAGCTGCACTCAAAAATTCATTAAAAAGCACTGGGAGTCTAATGGAACATATCCTGCAATGTTGTGAGGTCCAAAGTCCTAAGAAAAACAGTAAAAATCGCCATATTTTTAAAAATATTTGGTGTCAGTGGTTTAGCCAAAAGTAAAGAAGGATGTTTAATCATTTAAACCTTCGCAATTGATATCCGGTTTATAGTCAAATTTGGCTATACAGTTCCTATGGATGCTCGCCACATTTTCGACATCTTCCACTTTGGCTGCATTAGAAAATTTCCTTAGAAAAAACACTGCGCTGCGCTGAGAGTCCAATGGAACGTGTATCCTGCAAATAAAAATTGTGAGGTCCAAAGTCGTAACAGATAAAAGCCAGAGAGAAGAGTGGAGTGTCGTCAGATGCTTCAGTTGTGTACCATTCCCGTCTCCACACTCCACGGATCAGTTGCAACCGTTCATTCGCGTTGGACGTTTGCAGCAGCGGCGGTGGCATCCATGCTCGCACGCGTGACACGTGATCTCTGATAGCGACAGTGACGCGGATCCACAAGCGAAGTGATAGGGAAAGGCAGTGGCAGCCCCGCCACCCTCGCCCACCCGGCCCCCCACCGAAACTGCCTCCCCATTCCGCTCTAGTATAGGCCAGTCCGGTTTCATGTTTATCTTACCCTTTGCTTTTCTCCCACATACGTTTCGCCAGCCCAGGGAAACCTGGTGCAACAGGACATACTGTTTCAGTTGGGGCCCGCTTCACATTTAGCACCTGAGCCGCCCAAGGAATCTTGGTCCCAATTATCCCTTTGCTTCTGCAGCCCCACTTGGAACCATATTGCCGTTTATGTTGGTGGTCTAAGGTCAACTGGTGTTTTTTTTAATTAGATTTTCCCCAAAGAAAAAGAAACGTTGTAGGGGAGGTTCTGGTACAAGTGTGTTCTCCTGAGAGAGGGGCACCTGAGACCGTGCATGAGTGAGCTCCAGGGTGTTCCTTGACCTCAGGAGAACGCGTGAGGGTGTTACAAGGGTGTTCCTAAACCTCAGGAGAACGCGCAAGGGTGTTACAAGGGTGTTACAAGAAAGCACGAGTATAGGAAGCTCCCCTTATGTAAACAACTCTCTCTTTATTTCCTTACTTCTATCCTGTTTTGTTGAAAAGAAATATTTCCTTGGGAATGTGGGAACATATATGAAATTGGGGGAGCTCCTTGCCTCAGCATAGCACCCTAGGGTTCTTCTGCTAGGGGAGATCCCTCAAAATACACAGATATAAAAAGTGAGTTGTTTCAGTGCTAGGGTGACTCCTAACAATGAAGCAGTAAAGAAGAAACAGTGACCACCCACCCCCCCCCCCTTTTCCCAAGTAAAAAGCAAGATGATGATGACATATACCAAAAGTGAAAGCAATCTTTAGGCTAGTTTGTAGGAGAATCATACTAGCCATCCATAAATGTTGCAACAACAACAAAGGAAATAATAAAGCAGTGATAAGGAAAATAATGAGAAGACCAGCGGAGCTTTGCTTTTCGGCCCCTCCATCAAATCACAGGGCGAAATTCAGGTGATCTAATTTTGGCTTTTTCTTAGGATTTCATTTAACAAAAAGAGAAGTGGCTAAGCTATCAATGCTATGTAGATAAATTTCAACTCACACAAAAAAACAAGAGTGAGATCAACTTGTGTAAAATCCATTTCTTGGAGTGCATGCATTTCTTCAACCTCCCAAACCCAATATAATGTCTTAGGGCTTTTCAAAAGCTTGCTTATTACATTGCCATAGCTTTGGTGAGTAGCGGAAGTGCAGTACTTATTCTATCCATAAAAGTTTTACCCCCAAAAAAATTCTAGTTGCAATCACATTACAAAGCATATTCTTCTCTTGGCCCTCCAAAGCACCTCACAAACTCATTATATCCATAAAAGTTTGACATATTTTTCTTTTGGTTAATTCTTTTTGCCACGGCCATAGAAACACATTTGCACTTTGCACACCACTCATGAGCATATAGTACGAGGTTGTAAAATGAACTATGCATTGCAACAATAAGTGTTTTTTTTAAACAAAACATGAGAATGTATAGGTGAATCTTGGATAACTAGGTTTAATGCATTTTTATCATATATGCATAACTAGAAAAAATAATTTCAAGAATATAATTTTAAAAGTTGCAACTTCAACGAATTTTTTAAAAAACTCAAAACTGGCGAAAAACCCAATCTTAGAATGTTCTCACTTAAAAGTCTGAAATTAACCTTGCCTTGAACCTGAAACCAACAGGCATCATAAAGCCTCAAATTGTCAACCCAAGGAATCAATCGTCTGAAAAAAATAGACTTGGCCCTGAAACTAACTAACGGGTTCTAATTTTTTTAATATATCTTAAAACTGCATCAAACAGTTCCTCTAAAAACCCTTGACCTGGCCAACACTGGTTGGATGGGCACTACACTTACACATTAGTGTATGGGTCGCAAATTATGTCATTTTCTTGATAACATTATATAACATCGGCCATGGTGATGACCATAGACTTGTAAGAGATGGCCAAAATATGTCTGTTGAACATGAATCTTCTTTTCAAATTGTTAAATCCACGAGCTCAGACTTTAACGTCATGGAAAGGTCTTGCCCTAGTCCATTATGTTTGGTGTGTCAACTAGCTCACGGCACGTAATTAGCTCTCCCGAGTCCTGATGCCTTACCCAAAATGAAGGACAGGGGCTTTGACAACTCCATAGTACGCAACGTTCCATATGGAGCCACCCAATTAATGATAACAACAAAATAGCTTCTCTATATTGACCACCATTGCTTCTCAATTACAATTTGCCATGTGAAAGACCATGAAACACTTCAAAAGCAATACTAATCCTCCAATTGAGGAATGTGTGGAGTAAAGCCCAAAGACCGGGGCATTACTTAAATAAGGGTGAGCAAGATAAGAGCTGAGCACAAGCCCAATCCCAATTTGGATAATTCTCTCACTCACGGGCTTTACATGGTGTAAAAGTTGATGCAACCTCATGAAAAGTGAAGGAGTGGGGGCTTTCCATCTTTCTTAAAGCCCATCTTGAAAACAGAATACCCACTTGTGGGGTGGAGTAATGCACACTACCTATAATGTGTCCTCCAGTTACACTACCAAAATTCTACAAGGCTTTTTACATTTTCTACTAGGTAGTACTTTCACAATGTATGTGCTTTAAAAGAACATCAATTAAATGACAATTTGAGCCCAAAGATTGACTACTTCAACAATGCCTATCATCCAATGGATAAGATTGTGTCATTTAAAGTGTTTTTTTTTTCCCATCCTTTTTTTATTTTGCAGTAGCAGCAAACTTTTTTTTTGAAAAACCACATTTTACACTATAAATCCAGTGATGGTAATTGTATAGGTACCTAGAGGCCTGTGCCTGGTATCAACACTGGTAGCAAGGACCCGAACTGCCTGGTATGAGTTGAGGCAATACCAGCCTTAGAGGTACCAGGCTCGTAGGGACTTGAGGTATTTACCAACTTTGTACCAGTTTTATACCAGTCTCAATACTAGGTATATACCTGCCATTATACTAGCGGAAAAATAGTCTGGGACCCAATACCAGCACCAGACTGGTATGAATTTTTTTTTAAGTACCCAATACCAGTACCAGTCTGGTATGGGGAAAAAAAAAAAAAAAAACACCTTAAACCAGGACCACCTGGTATGTTCAAAAGTCATACCACACCAACATTGGTAAAAGCACGTTGCCCCAAGTTTTTTTTCTCCCCAAAAATTTCAAAAATTAGCAAAGATTTGCCAAGAAAAAAAGAAAAAAGAAAATCACTGAGGCTAAGCATTGAGTTCTCCAAAGTTGCTACTCACCTTTGGCCAAAAATAACGCCATGTAGGCAGCCACCTCATTCTTGGGCTCACAACCCGAGTGCAAAGAAATCCCAATCAGCCCTATGTTAGGCTCACTACCAATAGAAACGCTCCTTTTTTCGAGTTCTGCTAGTTCTTGGGGACCATAGTGTAAAGTGGGCCTTTAAAAAGGCTTAGCAAAAAAATCATCTGCTGCTAGGTACCTACATATTGGCTTCCAAGAAACTTAACTGAGTAGGCCCTACGACAAAAGTGCAACCAAAGCTTAGCCACCAGCTCGACAACAAAGATGAACGGACGGCCGCGATCGCGAATCGGTATGAAACTCGGCTGGATACGAAACGCGTGGCAAATTATGAGAGGCTAGAGATTCCCCCCGACCCCGCCGCCCCAAACCCTCAACCGACGGCTCTCTTGCGAAGAAGAAGAACGGGAAGGTCGTAGTAGTTAGCGTGCGCCAGAGAGCTTTGCGCCCTGCTGCGACCTTCCGCGCCTCCTATTTATAACTCTTCAGTCTCTCCCAGTTTCGGAATCCTCTTTCTCTTCTCGCTGTGTTTCGTGTCTCTCTCGCCTCTCTCCCTCCCTTGAGCCCTTCCCTCTCTTCCTTCTATTCCTTATCCTCCACATGCAGTAGTGAGAATCACATCCGTTTGCTTGATCCACTAGCTTTCCTGCTCGTCTTTTGTGCATGTCTCCTTCTGCTTGTTGTTCCATATTGCAGGCCGTGTGAGCGAGAGAGAGAGAGAGAGAGAGAGAGAGAGAGATAATCTGTGCCGTTTGGCAGTCTTGTTGCTGTTGTTTCAGGGCTGTTTTTTTCTTCTTAAAATCGATTTGTCACCGTTTCTTGGTTGAGACTCTTTTGTGTATCCGCTTCTGCTGCCGCCGCCTTTGCAGGAGGACTTCAAAGGGTTTTCACCACCCCAACAAGACGACGAAGTACCTGTAAGTCTCACATGTCTCATACCTTGGTTTCCGCTTAAAGCTTGTGCTCCACTGATGGTTTTGTGTAGAGAAGGATATACTGAAAATAAAAGTAATGAATGACTCGCGGCGAAGAGCATGAGGGGTTTTTCTTTGGACTTTTCTGGTACATCTTCATTGCTTCTGTTCTCTCTGGTACACTTCTCTGTCAGGGAACTGATTATGGCTTAGCCGTCTTCTAACATTCTTGAATGGCCGGAAGTGTGACGGTGCTTTCATGTGTTCTTGGTGGAAATCCGTTTCCCTGTTAGTCTTGGTATAAGATCTTATTTAGCAGGTCAGACCTGCCTTACATGTTCCTAGCATTTTGCTTGATAAGCTCGCAGGGTTGTTACGGCTCTACGCTATGCTGGCCGTCTCTGTGTAGGGTTCTCACGCTCTTTGTTTATTCCTTTTCTCACGTTTTTTGCAGCATATGAGGCTCTGTCTGATTGAAGAATTTGTTCCCTTGACTTGTTTTGACAGAGTATCTGCATGTTATAATGGAGACGAAAGGAGGTAAGAAGTCGAAGAAAAGTTCAATTCAGTACGAAAGTCCACTGGGCTACGGTATCGAGGACGTGCGACCACACGGGGGTAGCGAGAAGTTCCGCACTGCTGCTTACTCGAACGTAAGGGTTTTCAACAACCTCTATCTCCATGTGTTTTCTGTGTTCGGTGGTTCTTTCCAACAACCTCGACCCCCGTCTTTTGCTCTTGAAAGTGCCCTTTTCTGCAATAAATATAAAACACTTCTTTGCTTTTCACCACGCTCTCTCAAATGGATGTCCTGATATCTGAGAACATTCGGTTGATGTGGGATGATGTGCAGTGTGTGCGGAAGCCATCCTGATATTCGCTATCCATATTGAAGTTGATAGTCTAGATTTTTCTTTTTTGTTTGAGTGTGATCTCCAGCTGCCCCTGCCTCTTGGGCAGATCAGTGTCCTGCTCAGGAGAGCGGATTTCCTTCAATTTTTCCTCTTTCCATCTCTCTCGTGGGTAATTCCAGAAGCGAGTAGAAAAAAGTCTAGAGATGGGGATGTCTTTCCCGGCAGATGCTGGTTATGTGGCAGGGGCAGTTGCAAGCCCAGGGTTTGAGGGGTTTGAGAAAAGATTGGAGGTGGAGTTCTACTCTGCACCAATTTTCAAAGACCCTGATGGGCAAGGTATCCGAGCTCTGTCTCGAGCACAGCTGGATTACATGTTGAGGGAGGCTGAATGTACCATAGTGGCTCAGAACAGTAACTCCGAAATAGACTCTTACGTGCTGTCAGAGTCAAGCCTGTTCATGTCCAGGGAGTGTATGGTGATAAAAACCTGTGGGACCACTCAACTGCTACGCATCCTACCCTTGCTCCTCGAATTTAGTGAGCACCTTTGTATGAAAGTGCGGTGTGTCAAATACACCCGGGGAACGTTTATGTTTCCTGCAGTGCAGCCCTATCCCCATGGAAGTTTTGCTGATGAGGTTAGTTATCTGGAGAAATACTTTGGGAATCTGGGAGATGGTGGAAGTGCCTATGTAATGGGGAACACAGCCAAGTTTCCAAACTGGCATGTATACACTGCTGCTGATCACAACACACCTGCAGCTGATCCCGTTTATACCCTGGAGATGTGTATGACAGAATTGAACAAAAAGTCTGCAGCTCAATTTTTCAAAACTTCAGGCAATGACACTGGGGCTGACATGACAAAGAGAGCAAATATTGGAAGTCTTCTTCCTGAATCTTGCATTTGTGATTTTGCATTTGACCCCTGTGGCTACTCAATGAATGGTATAGAAGGAGGGCGTCACTCTACCATTCATGTCACACCTGAAGATGGGTTCAGTTATGCCAGCTTTGAATCGATGGGTTATGGCCCTGAACAGGTTGATATTCCAACTCTTGTGGAAAATGTGGTGGCCATTTTCCGTCCAGCAGTTTTTTCCATGTCAATGCATGTCACTGGCCTTTGCAAGGGTGCCATGCACACAGGCATATCTGCAGCCCCTATCTGCCCAAGGGGATACATGTGTGACGGAAGTAGTCGCCAGGAATTACCTTGTGGCAGTGTTGTGGTCTTCCATACTTTTAAGACTGCCACAGGTTGTTTGGAGTCAACCATGCCAATTCCCCTTATTCATGGTGGTGTTCAGGAGGCTTCAAAGGACCTGTCAATCAAGAGCATTAAACTGAAGAAAGAGAAGATGGTGAGTGACCATATCTGAAAGTTCAAATACTTTCAAGAACTACTCAAGTCATTCAATTAGCAGCAACGATTTGATGCAGGGAACTGTTGTAGTGTGGTGGAAGTAGAGATGTAGCCCTGACTCATGTACTATGAATTGTGTGTGCAGAATTTGTGAGGTGGAAATGGGCAAGCTTTTTGGACGATTTTGGATGTTGTGGAGAAACCATAATCCACATGAGTCACTCTTTAGAGTTAGACCAGAATAAACCATTCATTTATGTTGCTCTGTATGTAGTACTTAGATAAAGTTTTGTTGCTCTGCACCTACTGAATAGCGGACATGTATGTGAGATGTGAAATATTTTATGACATCACCAGCTGTTACACAGGAGGTGAAAATTTGTTGTGACTCTTCTAGGGTTACATTTTATATCTTACTGAAATTACATTTTTAAATGAAAGATTGTTCTGGATTTTGTGATTGAATATTGGCTCCCAGTTGCACTTGTTTGTGTTGATAAGCATGAAATCATGAAGAGCACAAAGAAAATGTATGTGATATGACACAGATCTCTAGACTTTCTTGATATGCAACTTTGTGAAATAAGATAGTTGCAATGTGGATTTCTCTCCAGAAATGAAGAAATTTGACTTGTATCACAAGATATAGGGTAGTGTACCTATCTCAAGTGTTGAAATTCCAAAATATTGGTTACTGGAAGCATTGGACATAATGTTTGCAATTCGTCATGTGCCAATGAACACAAGAAAAAAACTTGTGAAGAAATTCCATATATCCCAATTCACATATGTTAAGGTCCACATCCAGTATAACTGCAAACTCGTTGGTACCACTTCTTCTACAGTTTTGAAACGCATCCGAAACCTAAAATTTTGAAGTTATTTGCAAAATCAGTGTGTTTGGACCCCAGTTTGACCCTCTAATCCCTGTTTCATCCTCAGTGAGAGAAATTGAAGTTCTGGTTACATTTCATATCTTTCCATTTTCTCTTTGGGTAGCATCTTTCATTTCATTTGGAAGTAAGTTCCTTTCACTTTTTTTTTCCTTTCTGGGTTTCTCAAATGGTTGAAACAGACCTCAGCTAAAGGTTCTTTCACACATAGGGGTAGAGGCACTACTAACCAAACCGACTATCACCAACTACCCGACTTTTTAATATCTATTTCAGCCCTAAAAAAATTACTTTTCAGTAACTTACCTCACCTGGCTACCACCATCCAAACACGTTGCTTACTGAACCTACCAGTACTCCTTACTTACCCTAACTTTTACAGCCATTCTCAGCTTTCTCCATATAATCACTTATTGCATCAACAAGTGACGTCTCTAGCCACCTCCCACAAACAACACCAAGACTAGGTAAGGCCCCTCTCCCTTTCTCATTCATCTGGAGCTATTGTTGGAGAGTTTGTTTGCTTAGACACAGCTGATCTTTTCTATCATTTTGGAGCTTTTGTTGTTGGAGAGTTTCTTTACTCAATCATTGCCAATTTTCTCTTTCGATCATCATTCTAGAGCTCTTGTTGGAAGGTTTCTTTGCTCAATCATTGCTGATTTTTTTTCGTGCACTACCTTGTTCAATCATTACCGATCTTCTTTATGCACTACTTTGCTCAATCACCATCAATCTTGTTGATCTTTTTTATGCACTACTTTGTTCAATCACTATTGATCTTCTTCCTATACTACTTTGCTCAATCATTGTCAATCTTCTTCTTGCACTGCTTTGCTCAGTCTATTGATCTCATTGTTCTTGTTATTGTGATAGTGAAATATGCATTTCATCAAGCTTGTTTTATTGATTCATTTCTTGCAAATGTTATATGAAGTGCATGAATTGTTGTTGTGTTACGAAGAAGACATTGATGAAATAACACATTAAATTTCACGCATCAATGCAAAGTCAACAAGCAAAGAAATCTTTCAAATTTTATTAAACTTTGTTGTGTTGCATGAGTACCAAATGTCCCTTGTGTATGATTTGATGTTGAACAGGGAATTAAGAGATTGTGAAAGCAAGGTCGATGACCTGGTTCACATTTTTTGATGATGCAATACAATGATTTTAGGTGGATTGAGCACTTCAAAGTAATGCAAAAGTTTGTGTGACAATAAATTGAAAAGTTGAAGCCTCTAATTTAGAAAAAGGATATGATGTACTATTGCACAATTCCTATGACAGTTTGAATTGCATGTTCTTTGTACAAGCATGTTCATGGTGCTGAATACTTGCATTGTAATGTATTGTTTGCAATGGGCAAGTCTGTATTGCATGAGTTTGTTTGGTCCATGAATTAAGTGTTTTGAAATCAAATTGTATGGCCAGAAGGAGTTGACTTGATTAAAATCATGAATGGTTTTAGGGAGCTTTGCATTTTTCTAGCAATCCATGGATCAATCGATGCTACACATATTCACATGTTTAAACCGAAAGGGCAACATGCAGCTAAGTATTTTTCCTACAAGTCTAAAGCCTACAACATGTAGTTTCAAGTTATAGTCAACTACTGAAAGAAATTCAGAGATCTATTTGTTGGGATGTTAAGGTTGATGAACGATGGTCGTGTTTTGTAAATTTCCTCTTTACATCAAAGTGCTACGCATCAACAATTGTTTTGATTGGATCATGGCGAATTTGGCATCAAACCTTACATATTAAGTGATAAAGGATACTCTTTACAACCTTGGCTTATGATTCCCCATAAACAAGGATAGGTCCACCACACTATTTTTGAATCCTTATTTAATAGATGGTTCTTTAGAGGTAGAAGTGTTGTCAATAACTTTTTCCCAAAAAAAATTAAAAGTTTTAAAGAGTTGTTGTTGAAGACTAACCTTCATGTGATGTTTTTGCCAGATGTCATTGTTTGTTGTTGCATCCTTTACAATATGATCTTTGATGGAAGGGATTTGGATATAAACAGTTTGATGATGCAACTAGAATTAGATAATAGACTTGTAAATGTTCATCCTACTGGTCATAAAGAGGTGAGAGAAGATGGGAATGTTATAGAACTTGGAGTTAAAAAACAAAGTAGAATAAGGTTTGGAAATGTCAAGAACAAATCAACGCACAATTCTGGAACAATTTCTTGGAAACAAGTCATATCATGTGCATTGAAGTTTTTTGAAAAACAATTGTGCAATGTTGCTTGAAATGGAAACTGAATTTTTGTGAATTGTTCTCTTACATGCGACCTATTAATTATGTCTCATTTGATCTATCATTACATCCTCGTGTCATGGATATGTTTATAAAACATTTGATTTAGTATTTGTGAATCATTCTTCATCTGATGAAATTTAGTCCAAATTCACTGGTGGAGGCATTTTTTTCATTGTGTATGAAAGCATGACACATGGTTATACTCAAATTAAAAAGGACTCACTATGTTTTGACTTGCCTTGTGAATTTTTCTATCTTTCTATTTTAGGTATTTGAGGCGTTCTTTGAAGGTGCACTCGTGGATTGTCATCTATTTCTTTTCAATTTCCATGTGTAGCATTCATGCAATCCATGGTTCAATCCATGGCTTCCACCATTGCCTTATTACTCCTAACCATTGCTTCAATTAATGGTGAGAAAACATTATTTTACTTCCATTTTACTTCTATACTTTTAGGTGTAATCAAGGTGGTTGGGAACTTTTCCTTTGCTTGTTGAATTTGAGTGTTTGACAAATTGAAAAACAACACTTTGCAACGATGAATGTTCTTCGAAAAATTGTCCAAGTTTATAACATTCACCTGAATTAAAACTGTGTCATGCCATCAATTACATTTTTTTCATTTGCAACATAATCATCACTAAGAATTTTGTGTATGAATGTCCGTCATGGTTGTGCTAATTCTTGATCTTCTTGTGATTTTGCTATTGATGCAATGTGGTTTACATTTCCATTAGCCTACAAATCCTTCACATGGATTGGTTTGTTAACACTCCTCTTTCCCTGAAATGCGTCTATCATTTCATAGAACTCACAATCAAATTGCCTTGGCAAGTGCAACTTGTCACATTCATCCACAACCAACTCCCAATAAGAAGTGTTGTGGTCAATTCCCTTGTGGTAGCCTGCAATTTTGTTGTAATATGAATGGAAGCCATTCCATTTATCCTTACATGTCTTGGAATTTCGTGGCACATGTGCATTGATCATGTTTTGAAGTTAATCTACAATCTTTATCCATCTTTGTATAGTAGGAACCATATAGGTTCTTGGATCTACAAGCCATTTCTATGCAACATATTTTGCCTCTTTGCATTTGATGAATGCAAACACCTCATTATGATCCCAATTTGTTTAGCAATGTTGAGCACTCATGTTGTGGCCCAATCTTCTTTTTGAAGCACCCTTACCTCTTCCAACAAAATTAGACAAAATTGGCTCCATCGATCGCAAATTAATTCACCTATGTTTGGTGCTTGTAGGTGTAGAGTGGAAGGTTGAGTGTGAACGAGCAAAAGAATGTAGAGATTGGAAAAGCATAAGAAGATGCAACATGTAGGAGGGAGGAATGGCATAAAGAGCGGAAGGTGTAATGCACAAAAGGGAGGAGGGATGGACTTAAGCAATGGATATAATGGGTTGATAGTTTACTAGTTATGAATTCATGTTCATAACTTACCATTGTCAATAGGGGTGGGAATGTTCATTTTTTAAAGATTTTAAAATCCACATTGGTAGTTTATCACCACAGATTACCAAAAATGATAATGAGTTTGATAGCAAGCCATGTGTGCATGCCATGTAGACTATTTATTGATGATTAGACGCATTATGTGAATAGTTGTAACTTACATCTCCTTTACGAACACCTTTATCAAAATATGTGAATGTACCTTAAGTAGGGCAACCATCAATTGGTCATAATAGCCCTCAAATCAAGGTAAGGCAGGCCTCAAATGGTCATAGCAAACTTCAATTAGTCATAAATAATGTTGTTGAACACAAATTTTTAAAGGGATGGATTTTGGTATGGTTTCATTTTTTATTAAAAAAAAAAGTGGGATCTAGTTTCAATTCTAGTTTTATTTTATACTCGGATGTCTATGAATAAATTAAAAGATAATTCCAATTTTATTTTATGTTCAAATGTTTGTGAATTCCAAATTTTGCCAATATTTGTAAACAATAGAGTTATCCGTAAAGTAAACAAAAACACAACACCAAAACCTTGAGTTTGGTCATGCATAGGGTGAGATTCAAAAAAAACTTACAAAAAAATGCATTAGCATTCAAGGGGGGATGAAACTCAAAAAACCATCAATTTTGGTGGTAAACTAAATTTCATCTTATCTTTCCTTTTTCTTGAGCACCTCCATTGTTGCTACATATATTTTCATTGTTTTTAAATGTATAATTATTATAATTAGTTTCAAACCTTGTGCATTAATGTTGAGTATCAACATTTCATACTAAATTGAGGCATTTCATCCTAAGATTTATTATAATGTCTTTATTTTGCAAATACCACTGAAAGAGGGGATAGGGAGTGAAAGGAGCCCCAAAGATAGGGTGAAAACACGGTTACTTTACGGGTAACTTTAATGTAAGATAAACTTGGTCCAATTATAAACATAAAAAAATGGAGGCACATGCTTCGTGACTACTGCATGGCATAAAGTCAACAAATACGACACATTTTTATTTGCAACAGTCATTGTTAAAGCCACCTTATGAATTATTGGGTTTTGAAATAAATAAAATAAGTGAGTTGAAAAACAAATCTTTGTGATAGAAGTGAAATTTAATTCCTACATAATTATTCCACGCTACTGTAACAACAAATTTGTACTTCACATGCATACATTCACTATTTATGCCTTAATTCTCAACACATTTAACACTACCATTCATTAAAACACCAAATGCATGGTTATTTCATATAACCAAAATCTACACTTCATAATACATCGTAAAAAATTCCAGAAACAAAATTACAATTCATTTCATCATATTTTAATACTACACAAAATTCACACAACAATATAAACATAGATTGACTGTAGAAGTCTATTCTTTTTTGTATAACTGAAAACATGAATAAAAATTACAATAGAATCCCATAATTTGTTGAAAAAAAATCAAAACAACAATTAAAATTTGTGGTATATCAAAATAGAATCTATGGTTTTCTACTACAAGTACCGACAACTCTTTATATTTTTCCCAAAACTATGTGCTTAAAAATTCTCTTCCTCTTCCTTAAATCTTTCCTCTTTGGGCAGTCCCAAGTCACATCATCATGATTCAAATCCAACAAGAATTCAAAATTCAAAACTAACAAATTTCCCTAATCGGTTCCTATCCTAAATGTTTATTCATCCAAAATCATGTAATCATCTAACCCCCTTAACATTACCCCCTTTGTATTTTGGATTCTATCCTCGAAATCTTTCGAAAATGACCAAAAAGAAATGAATGTATTATGCAATGTAAACACTTGTCTCCTATACGATAATCTTTGTAATCTCAACCTACATAACAACTAGTGGTTTTGTACCCACTTCTAGTTTTGCAGTTCTAACATGTACCTCCATCTTTGCAATTCTAACCTCCTCTTCCACTAACTCAATTTGTGGTTCTACTTCCAAGGGCTATATTTTTGATAATTCTTCTTCTATTGTTAGGATAATCTCCACTTGTCCTTGTTCCTTAAATTCTTTGTGATTCTTTCTCTTCTTGACCCCTTCCTTTGAGGTCCCATGCCTTCTTTGTCTATATCTCCACCTCCTAAGTTGCTCCACTTTTGAGGTCATGTGGTTCGTCAATCTACACTTTCTCCTCCGAAATTGTTCCATTGGGCCCCACTTCAGTCTCCTCATCTTGGTCTGATACCTCTATGCTTGTTGGACCACCACAAATAAAATTTGGAAAATTCTTTTAATAAGCTTCCAACTTGTACTTCAAAAAAAATAAAAATTCATCAACTCTATGTTGAGCTAGATTATTCTCCAACTCCTTTGTAAAATATTCATTTGCAACCTCTAAGCATCCCTCAAATTCTACCTCAAAATCCTTCATCTTGTTCTTCATCCTCATTAGGGCATAATATTGCAACATCTATTCATAATCTTCTAATATTTTCTTAACACCAACTGGGTTTAGACTCTTCTTTTGTTCTTGTGCCATCTCCAACTATGCTTTAGGTGCTACAGATTCATCTGATACTCCTTTTCTTCCATCAAATTTTCTTTCTTTACTTCTATTGCCTTTTTTCTAAGCTCTTCAAATTGAGCAGAAATACATTCTTTAGATTCACCAGTTCTAAATATGTCAAAACATTCTCTTTCTCCTTCTTTTCCTTAGTCAATGTTTTCACCTAACTACCCAAAGCTTCATGTTGTTGCTTATGAAAAAACAATGCCTTTGTCCACTTTCCTCTCTATGGTTTCTCATATTTTTGACTTTTGTTTTGAATCCTATAGTTCTTCATCCTATGACTTTAGTTGTGTTGTGCTACCCTTGGGCTCCTCATTCTCATCATGTAATTAATGAACACTTTACTTTTCTGCTCAACCTTTGCCATGTTCTTCCTCCATATTTCCACATTATGTTTATACCCCTTCTAGAAGTCTCTTTCCTTATCCAATTCCTCCTATAAAGATGCCTTCTCCTTCTCCCTTGTAACTAATCTATTTTTTGAATTTTTCACCTTTATAATTAAATTCCCCATATTTAAACTCACAATTGCCATAATTTGAAATGATTCAATTACCTTATTTGCTTGCATTACTTTTTTAGCTACCTCCTCCAAAGACTTTGGTGTACTTGTCTGGGTCATAGGATTTTTTGATCCTTTTGTAAATGATCCCATCTCCTACACCATTTTACTCCCCAACTCAAATTAAAATGGAAATCCCTTTACAAATTTTAGTCTATTAATACGTATTTGTAGTTATGATGGTTTGAACACTTCAAAAGAAAACTTCCACTCCCTCTATCTCCAATCTAGTAGCTTGTAGACCTTCTTGTGTTTGCTACTATTGTTGTTGCAAATGTTGTTGTAAATGTTGAAAATGTTGTGGATTTATAGTCGTTTCCATCCAATCTTCATATACATCCCCATCAAACTGCAAATGCTCCTCACCCTCTAGAAACCTTGTGTCATGTTCCCTTTTAACTTCTTGGTTTTACTCCCTCAAATTTTTTTCTTGTGGAGATGTCATCTATGGTACCTCTTGCCTTTGCTCCTTCAGTTGTTTCTCTTATGGAGATGTCATTCGTGGTATTTCTACAATTTGTTTGGCTACTTGTACAATTGTTTGCATTGCCTGTACCATTGTTGGCACTACAAGTGGTTCCATTCTACCCTTCATCATTTTTTGTGCCTTTAAATTTGTGCTATCTTATTCCCTTTTCACTCTTGAGCCTAAGATTCCTCCTTCCTCAACTATGTTCTTCTTTTTAAAAACACTTCTTGGAAAGTCTATTGCAGCCTTTTTTCTATTTTCCAATGTTGTCTACATCTCCTCCCTAGTTCTTTTAACCTTGGCTGGTGGTTTATGTGGATTCTCCTTTTGATGCACAAATAGATATTGAAAGATTTTTACCAATGCCAAGGTAGTTTGACAATATCTTTTTTATCCCCCTTATTATCCTTAACACATTTATACCATCGATCCAACTCACTACACAAACTATTGTATATAATCTATAGATATTGAAAGATTTTTACCAATGCCAAGGCAGATTGATAGGTATCTTTCTTATCCCCCTTATTATCCTTAACACACTTATACCATCGATCCAGTTCACTACACAAACTATTGTGTACAATCTATAGATATTGAAAGATTTTTATCAATACCAAAGTAGATTGACATGTATCTTTTTTATCCCCTTATTTTCCTTAACACATTTATACTATTGATCTAACTTATTACACAAACTATTATATATAATTTATGCCCAATCTACCTTCTACCCCTTCTCTACTTTCATTATTGTAATAACATTCTTGTTCCTAAAATATTGTACCTTCTCCCTTTGATAAATGATAAATATAATAACAAGATATCTGATAGAATATGGAAAACCTATATTCTTTGCATTCCATTGATCTGTAGAAGAATTTGTAGGTGCAAGTCTACAATTCTATAATGCTTAAACTACTAGTGACTTACTGACCTGCCCTTTTGGTTCTTCTACATACCCATCCACACACATTCCACAAACATCTACAATCAATTGTTTGTTAATTACATACACCTTATCCTTATGCCCAAAGTAAATATCTACACCCTTGATCAAGAATGTGTTCAAAAATTCCAACATTACATTGGGCATTAGAGCTTGCCAATCCATCAAAAACATAGGAACAAGCCTTGCTTTAGAAGCCCAGTCTTCTTCTTTAGTAGTATCCTTCAAGTTTTCCATCCACTCAACATGTTTATCATAATTTTGTTTTATCTATGTTCACATGAATCAATCAAGATCTAGAATCTTAATACCTTTTTTTAGAAGTGTAGTTCTATCTAGGATTGCACGTCTTCTCTTCATTACAACTTTTAATTCATGCCTCTCAATTTCCATTGCCCTTCATTGTACTTCTGCCATCCTTTGCACCTCTGTGGATTGTTGTATTTCCGCCTCAACAACGTTCTCCTCCCCTACATTTATTTGCATTATCTATGCTTCCACAAAGTATTACTCCATAGCTTCGTCTTCTTCTAATTCTTCAATGAACACTAGATCTACTGATGTAGTTCCTGGTCCTGTATGTTATCTTACACACCAACTTCTTCTACTTCTACATAAAAACTCAATTGTAGATGTTCTAGTTCTGTATATATTGTGAATCATTGTTTACGCAAATTGCATCTTCTCATTGTATGTTTTTATTTTTGCACATTCTAAAGATGATGATGAATGCGACAACGACTTCACAACCAATTGCTGAATATTCAACACGCCTTCTATTTCTACTCTTCTCAATAATTACTCTTCTACTTCTGTTATTTTCAACAATTTTGCTTCCTCCTCTTGCCTTCGTCTATGTTCACTACTTTACATTTCATTTTCATTTGCTATTTTTTGTAGTTTCTCAATCGCACCCTTTACACTCATGCTACTATGAACTCTAAAACTTAAAAAATGCACACAACTTCCAATAACAAACGCAAACTACTTTCGACGGTTAATTCTTTTTTTTGTCCTTGAACTTGGCGCTCGTCGCATTCATTTTTTTACCTATTCATTGTCTTTTAATTAATGCATGATCCTCAAAATTAATATGGCCCATCACTACAAGTTTATGTGTCCCTTGTACAACGACATGGAAGCACTTTGTGTCATCATTATGAATGAACACTAAAGATTTCATCTTCCGATTATTCCACATCCATAATCTCCTTACATTAGCTATATTGATTCCACCTTGTTCGCCTTGTACACCTTTTGTTGATTGTGCTCATTTATTTACTAATTGTGTTAACTCATTTGCTAATTGTGACAATACATATACTAACTGTACCATTTTTTTGTTGATTGTGCCAACAAATATCATGATTGTGCAAATATTCATGATGATTAGATGAATACTTTTGTTGATTCAGTTGATACCCGTGACAAATCATCTTTAGATTTTTGCATCCCAAATCTTTCATTTTTGTAGTTATTACTCATAGACTTGTTAATCATATGTAAATCGAAAATTAATATTGTGTTGATTGTAGGATCTTCCATCTATTCTTCATCTTTTGTACTTTGCATATATGGTTTTTGTAATTCATAGTCTTCATCTTCCTCTTCCATATCAAAAATTTTCATTTGAACTCCACTTACACTATTTTCCCAATATATTAGCATTTGTTGTTCTTGTCTCTAAACTTCAGATTCCATGTACTTATAAGGTTTGAGTTTATTCACATTGACCAACACATGGTTAGTTTCAAACTTCTCAACGGTCACCAATAACATAATGTTATTTGGCAACACACATTGTATTTTATACGGTCCAAACCATTTCCTAATAAACTTCCTTAAATGTGACTTATTGCCCTTTGAAAACCACATAACACAATCACCAAAACTAAACTACTTTTCTGGATTCTTTTGTTGACTCCATAATGTTCAATTCCATTGCTAAATTCATGTAATTTTTGCAGCATGCGTTCTATCTTCCTACAACTTCTCCAACTTTGTAATTTTGCTAATTAAAACTTTCATTGAAGTATTGTTTTTCACTTTCCACAACAACTAGCACTATGTATTATGTGGGCATCAATGGATGTATACACTAATTGATATGGTGTATACCTTGTTGCTACTTTATATGCAATTTTGTATGAAAATAACATTATAGACGGATGTTCATCTTGATATGTTCTATTTTCATTAACTAACTTGGTCAACAATGTCCCAAGTACCTTATTAATAAACTCAACTTGCCCATTCCCTTGAGGATAATAAATTATAGAACTCACATGTTTCAACAAAAAATGATTTTTCAAATACTTGATGGCATCATTAATGAAATGAACTCCCTAATCTATGACTATAATCAAAGGACATCCAAACTTAGTTAATGTGCACTCATACAATTTTTTTGTTGTGACTGTTACAGTATTAGTTTTCAATGGTCTTGCTTCCACCCACTTGGTAGCATAATTTTTGGCTACAATAATATATTTGTTTCATGTATATCTTCTTGTTGGCTTAATTGACCCCACAAAATCACGTCCCCATTTCATAAATGGTTCCTTTGGAAGACTTGTGACTAGCTTTATAAGACTTTGAATTTGAATTGCCAATCCTTCTATTCTTTGACATGCATCATAAGATCTGTAGTAATCATGCACGTCTTTATACATAGTTGGCCACCAATTCTAACATCCAATATCTTCCTCTATGCTATTTCAGTTGCAAAATGCCCTTTTGAGGGACCTTCATGCAGTTTTTTCATCACCATATGTGTTTTTGTCGTTGTCAAACATTGTCACAATTTGTTGTCTTGGCCCATTTTGTACAATTCACCATTCTTTAGTGCAAAAGGCTTTACTTTCCTAACCAATCTCTGCTTTTGTTATACAGATAACGTGCCCTCAAATTGTCTTGTTTTCAAAAATTCTTTCACATCCTTCAACCATCCAAGGTTTATGTAAAACAAACTTGCATCTATGGTTTGATCAGGCACACATGTGGGTTTAGTAACATCTAGTAGTCTTGACAATGCATCTACGACTACATGAATTTTGCCAAGCTTATACATTACTATGAAGTCATATTATAAGAACAATAACAACCACCTCACTATTATCCCTGAAACATGTGGTTTGTTGACCAAATAAACCAATGCCATATGATCTACATAAAAGATAAACTTATTGCCTAACAAATAATGTCTAAACTTGTGCAAAGCAAAAACCACTATTAAAGCCTTTTTTTTTGTTGTGCTATAGTTTTGTTGTGCTATGTTCAAAAGCCTAGAAGCAAACACTACTAGTTGATCACTCTTCACTGTTACATTTTAAGACAACATGGCTCCCATAGCTAACAATGCATGTATATGAAAATGAAACTCCACTTGCTAGTTTGGTGATTTCAATATCGATGCTTCAATATACTTTTGTTTGATCAATTCCCAAGCCTTCTAACATTTTTCTATCTAAAGAAAAGTCTTTGTCTTTTTGGTCAATTTAGTGATTGGTGCCATAATAGCAATAAAGTTTTTGATAAAACATATATAAAACCGTGCCATCCCATTGAATACTTGAATCTACTGTGGATTCTTGGGTGGTGACATGTTTACCATTGTCTGTATATTCTTTAGATTTGGTAGTTTCCTTTTTTTGAAAACAATAAAACCTAAGATCATTGTTGAAAATACCATATGCACTTTTTTTTTTTCTGGATTTAGATTAATGCCATATTCCTTGCACTTTTAAAAACATAATTTAAAATTTTGTAGATGACTTTCCATGTCACTATACATTGTAAAATCATCTAGAAATATCTTCATAAAATTGTCCAAATATTTTTTAAATGCTTTGGTAACAATTTTTTGTTATGTTGAAGGTCCATTTTTCATTCCAAACAACATCACCTTCCATTTTAAAACCCCAAGTCTATAACAAATGCAGTCTTATACCTGTCTCTGGAGCTATAGAGATTTGGTGATATTTTGAATATCCACTTAAAAGAGAATATGCCTCATACCTTGTTACTATGTTCAACACTTCATTCATGAAAGGTAATGGGTATGGATGCTTCTTTGTGGCTGCATTTAGTTTTTTGAAATCTATACGTATTCTTAATTTGCCATTTTTCTTGGGTACTATTACTATGGGTGACAACCATGTAGCCTCCTCTATATATTGAATAAATCCAGCTACTAACAATTTATCTATATCTTGTTTGACTATTGTAGCATAGTTTAGATTTAATCTATACTTGGCCTAATGTGTTAGTGGTATAATAATGTCCAACTCAATAATGTGTTGTGCCAACTCTAGTGGAATCCCTTTCAAATCTTTATATGTCCATGCAAAAACATCTTTGAATTCCTTCAACAACTGCTATAGTTCCAACACCTTGCATGTTTCCAACTATGCATTAATCTTCACCATATGTGGTTTTGCATTAGTTCATAGATTGAATTTCATCAATTGTTGATCTTGAGTTAACATCCATCCACCTATCTGTAACTCCTATGTTTTGATTTTTGCTAAAGTTTCATCCACTATGACGCTCCCTGGTTTATGACTAAGTACGTCTCTAGCCTTATCCTTCAAAGTTACTTCTGGCTCATATATGTTTCCAGCTCTCTTTTTCTTTGTGCTCTATATTTCAAATTCCTATTTTAAAATAATAGTTTTCACATTAGTGTCCATGATCTCCACATTAGTGGTTTTCACATATTGAATTCATAGGTAAACTAATTATTCCTATTGAGAACAATTTTGGCTTTATAGCGAAGGTGATATCTTTTTCTTCATCTATGATGCCATTCTAATAATCGTAGCATAATAACACTTATAATCTTCTTACTTCACCTCCCAAATGTTTGGTGATTACAATTGTTTTAACTATCTGATTCCCTTGTATAGTAACAATGTTATTCCCCCAATCATGTGCCATTTTAGCATCCCTCAACCATGGTTTCCCCAACAACATGGAATAATAATTATAATTTATCACATTATTTTGAAATATAGTAAACGTAGTTATGTATGGAATGCCATGAACATATATCTTCAAATCTTTGATCAGCCCCACTGGTTTTGTGGTAGTTTGATCTGCCATCTTTAGATTATATGGTGCAAGTTGAAGCTTTGGAAGCCCCAACCTCAATCTCAACTATTTTGTGATAATATTAACTCAAAAATCTCCATCTAACAACACATCCTCTATTGTATTCTTCCTAATCTGTATTTGAATAATTGCTATATGATTATCTAATGGTACAACAGTTGTCCCTACCTATGGTATTGAAGAACCAACTTGTTTCTCTATGGTTATTCTACTTACGTCTTGAGTTTTTTCTAGTTTTAACTTCTACCCAAAATATATTTTTTTAGCTTAGGAGCTGTTTTAAACAATTATCCCAAGCTCAATGTATAACTTGTTTCTAGCATCTACTCACCAATGTTTAGAAAAATCTTTTCTATTGTGATCAATTTCTCTTGTGAATTCACTATTTCTTAAGATTTCTATGTTTCCACAGGAATAATATTTGGCATACCTAGCCAGGTTGTGTTCCATCCTTCCATGGATGTGGATGGCCCTTCTATCTGGGTCCGTGTTTCTAAATTTGTTAAATTATTTCCACCATGGACTTTTTCGACCATTTTTTTCTCTCCTAGTTAGCAACATTATTTGCTTTTCTTGGCTTTCTATCCTTGAACACATGTTCTTCAATTACTTTGTTTCTTGTGATAACATTAACATCCACCACATTCACATTTGTAGCGATTGTTTGTGTTTCAGCAATAGGTTGAACCTTTGCTACTGCCATAGATTTCTCATGAAACTTCTTTTGCATCCTAGCAAACTTTGGACAATATATCATTTTATGTCCATTCAAACCATAGATGTGGCATGCATATGAAAATGTCTTATGTGGTTTTTGACTTGGTTGTGTTACCTCTATGGTTGTCATCATGGTCTCTACTCTTTCTTCTTTTTGCATGTTTCCACATTGTGATTCATCATCCCACAATTTGTGTAATGTTTGTCAATATTCGATGTATTACTTTGTGTTTTCACTAGTGCTACCTATTTAGTATTAAGTGGTACTAAAAATGCATTCCTTGCTTCTACAATAGTCATGCCTTCCTCACACAACATTATTGCCTCCTTTATGTTGTTTAGTGTTGACCATTTCATCCCTGCAATCGCAATTACAAGGTATGATTGCAAACCCACTTTAAACATAATAGTTAAAAAATTGTATGTGGTTGGTATTTGTAAACCATGAACCAACTTCTAAATCTGCTCATAATAAACCTCCACCCTCTTAGTCTCTTCCAGCTTCATATTCTTCAGCTCCATGTATATTTGCTCATCATTATGAGTATTCTGATGACATTTGCAAAATGTTTTTGTAAGCTCCGAAAAAGTACAATTAAGGAATTTTGACATGTAATTATGACACCAGTTTGATGTTGTATCTCTTAGCATATAACTAAACACATTGATGATATACTCTTTAGAAGTCTTTACATTTGTTCTTACTACAAAATTAAACACTTTGACATGAGCATTTGGATCAACATCTTTTTTAAAATCATGATACTTAAGAGCAACCTTGTTTGGCCTAACATAATGGCCATCTCTGTGATCAAGAATTGATGTAGTTATAGTAGATGGATATCAATATCCTCCTTTTAAATTCATTGCATCTACATTTATGTACCTTCTAATAGCCATTAAGTTCATCGATGGTTGATCTACAGTCCTATTCACATTAGTCATTACTAGATTGGTAAACACCATCTAAGGTGTCCCAAAAACTCCAATAGTTAATGTTGGTAATGTTGAACTACCATTTAATTTCCTTCTTGCCGAAATTCCACTCAATCCACTACCCAATTTTGTTGCAAATTCAATTAGTACTCCCCTTCTGACAACATCCATGGTGGGCGCAATAAACATTCCAATTCCTATGGTTGTTATACCCGCATTTCGTGATTGGGTAACTATTACTCCAACAAGTTATTTTCGGGTTTCAACAACTACCACTTTTGACACAATTGGTGAAGTTGTGTTGATTCGAAGTCAACGATGTTCCATTATGTGGTGCAGAATTTGGATGTGAATATTCCTTTGGTTTTATGTTCTTGGTCTGAATATATGAACAAATTTGTTAACTATGTGGTCCTAAGTAGCTTCAAAAAATGCCTCTCAATTTGTTTTAAACTATTGGAATTCTTCGTACCTGCTCCTATGGTTGATCCATTAATTTTCTTGCCACATTTTGTAACTCCACATGTCTAACAATACATGCTCTAATGTGAAAAGGCACAAAAGGAAAATCCATGATTGCATGTCCTTTTCTTCAAAGAATGCACATGCCATTGAAAGTAATTTGACCATCATTCGAGTCCACAGATTCATGATCCCATGTTTTGGTTGTGTACCTTGTTTCATCTAACTCTTGGTTCCTTTGATGTGAATATGACTATGGTACTTCATCTAACACATTCACCTATGCCTCTACATACTTAGATGATCGTAGGTAATTTTCCTCAATCTCTTGAACCACATCGATATTGGTGTTTTCTTCCACCTCCCAATCTTCCATTGGTTCATAGTAATCTAGAAATGCATGTTGATACATAAACCGAGGTTATATACCTCTTGTAACATCCCTTCTTTAACTAGTCATCAATTCTAAACACAATATTTCATGTTGTTAATCAAATAATGCAGAAGTCCTTGATCTGTCTTGATTTCTTCAACTTTAAACCATTGAATATAGCTGAGAAGTATATTGCACCCATTCATTTGGGTGAGTACTCGATTATATCTCTTTTTGTGGCTACCGTCATCTATAACTTTGCCTTTTCTGAAGACCCCCAGTCCATATTTCACATTGTACCACCTTTTGTGGTAGAAACGACCTGTGCCCTACAAGTCTTTCCTTTATTCTTAAGACTTGTTTGTCCAACATTAGATTTCGATATGGGGTTTCTATAAGCCCTGCATACTCCTCTCCATTTTCAAAATTGTCTTATTTTTACTTTTCAATAACTGGGTGATTTGCCTCCAAGTCCAATCGTCATTGTAAACTCTGAATCACCATCTGATTCATCTTTTTTCATAATTCTTCATCTTCAAAGTCTATAGATTATTTTACAATCCTTATGGTGTCAATCATTTATACCTTTGATATTTTTTAACATACCCCTTTAAATTTCTGAATTGAAAAACAACACCACTTGTCTACACACTTTCATTTATAATATACTAACAAAATTTGTAAAAAACCTTCTCATTATTATAGAAAAAAACAAAAAAAAATTCCCAATATGGTCATCTAATGGTAGAAGTGAAATTTAATTCCTACAAAATTATTCCAAATTACTGTAACAATAGATTTGCACTTCACATGCATACATCCACTATTTTTGCCTGAAGTTTCAACACACTAAACATTGCCGTTCATTAAAACACCAGATTCATGGTATTTCATATAACCAAAATATGCACTTCATAATACATTGTAAAAAATTCCAAAAACAATATTACAATTCATTTCATCATATTTTGATATTACATAAAATTTACACAACAATATAAACATAGAAGTCATTGTAAAAGTCTATGCTTCTTTATATTATTGAAAACATGAATCAAAATCATAGTAGAATCCCATGTTTTATTAAAAAAATCATAACAACTATTAAAACCTATGGTATATCAAAACAAAATATGTGGTTTTTTACTACAAGTACCTATAGCTCCTCTTACTCTTCCCAAAATTGTGTGTTTAAGAATTCTCTTCCTCTTCCCTAGATTTTCCCTCTTTGGGTAATCCCAAGTCACATCATCATGATTCAAAACCAACAAGAATTCAAAATTCAAAACTAACAAAGTTCCTTGATCAGTCCCTATCCTAAATGCTTGTTCATCCAAGATCATGTGTTCATCCAACCCCTTTAACACTTTGTACTCTCCTTAGGTAAGCAAAAAACTTTAACACAAAGGGGACTATCCAATTAGTAGGGCAACCTCATAAACCTTCTATAGAAACAAATCTAAAACAAACATGCAATAAAAAGTCAAAATATTCCAAACATACAAAAGAAAACAATACACATGGAATTCTATGTACAAAGGTATGTTAGGAAAAAATTATTTTACTTCAAAAATTATTCTCATGTATAGTCCACAAAGGGACAGAGCCTTAAGTATTTCAAAGAAAGAAATCAAAAACGATAGAACAAGCAGCTAACCTAATCCCAAAAAATTAGTTCTAAATATATACAATCTAAATTGGTAATAAAATCAATTTTGATAAAAAAAAAGGTTTTCAGTAGAAGAAATACAATTTTGGTAGAAACATTTTGGTTTTGATAAACATTCGGTAAAAATCCAATTTTAGTAAAATCTACTTTCAACATCATCCCCCTTTCTAATTGGGATTACATCTTCATAATTACACTTTCTAGATTACTTTTCCATAATTGTAACCTATGTTTCCTCTACCCTAACATATATTTCAAAATCTTTTATTGCAATAATAAAATTTAGTGCAATGGCAACATGGACAACAATTGATTCTAGTTGTACTAGAATCAAAATCCCTTTCTCTATATCGGATTCAATCACTAGATTGGCATGCTCATCCTTGACGGTCATGTTGAAAGCATTTAAATAGCCACCTCACTAAAAATGGTCGTAATTTCTATAGGCTTAGAGGTTGGAACATGTACATCACCTTTGGCTTTATTGAAATTGTTGCAACACTAAAGACAATCCTAATACTGAAAGTTATTTCTAGTTTGATAAGTTGCAATTCTAATCTGACTACCAAATCCACCTCCATATTCCTGCCTTCAGTCTACTCCTCACTTTCACGAGTATCATATTTAGATGCAGATCCAAAATGGGTTTGCATTTTGTCAAAATCAAAAGGCAACATCACCAGATATGGCATCATTCGTCGATAGGTTTCCAAGCACAATCAATACAACTTTTCGTCCTTCCAATAAGATTCAAATGCCTCTTGGATAATTTCACCGACTTGTTCCTTATACAGCTCCCACTTTTCAGCTTGACTTCTTTTGCTCCTCTTTTTAATAAATCAAAAGTTTAGCCTTCATAAAGGCATGTTCCATTTTCAAGTTGTCAAATTCCTCCATCTAGTGGTGGTAGAGGTCTGTGTGTTCCACCCTATGCTTTAACACCCTTATCTCCTTTGCTAATGAATCCAACTCCTCTTGAATCACACCAGGACTCTTACAAACCTCCTCCAAATCTTGTTGTAACAACCGATTTTTTTCGGTTGACTATTATAGCTCTAGTTGTTACTTTTGTGTTGTTTCAATAAGCAATTCATTTTCGCCCTGCAACCACTCTACCCTCCATTTGGCCAAAATAAATATTTTTTTGGGAAGGGTCAAAGATTGTTCCACCACCTTCAAGTTTACCTACTCCTGCTCCAAAGCTTGCTTAAGCTTAGCCTGTTCCAAATCAATGGAGCCCAACATCTTACTGATTTTGATAAGGCATTTGTGGAGATTTGGTAGTTCATTCCAATAGTTGGAATTTTCGGTTTCCAACTTCTTGACCTTCTCTTTGTGCCTTCCAATTTCTGGAGTTCAGTTTGCAAATGTTGTATGGTAAGAATGTTTTGTTGGTTGGCCTTCTGTAGCTACAATAATTGGCCTTTTAAATTTGCTACCTCTTGTAGGTTTTTTTGCAACATTTCCTTTGCAGCATCCTTTTTTATTATGGCCAACCAAAAAGTTATCAAGATATTACCCACCATCTAGGCAAACTCTTTCGATCGAAATAAGTGGTCCTCCAAACTCTTCAATGAAGACATAATTGAAGGAGCTAGGGCCCTTTTGGTTCCAGTTGGTGGAGGAAAAATTCCACCCCATATCGAAATGAGGTATCAAGATGGTGACAATATTCAGTTGCCTTACTTGAACTTTGTGCAAGGTTTCCATTGAAAAAATATTCTGGTGGAGTAACCATCTCTGGTATATCTCCTACTAGAATTACTTCTCCTTCTAATTGTCGATGTAGTTAGCTAGAAAGATTTGCATGGGTATATGCAGTACATGCATGCATTGGATGCAGTTTTGATTAAGGTCTAACACCAAAAATTTGTTCAATTCGAACCAAATTCAAATTCCATGTTCTGCCTTTCTTCCATGGGCTTGACACTTCCAATGACCGCTCCACTAAAATGCAGTTTTATGGTGATAGTATAGGATTTCAAGGACAAAGTTGGTTCGAATTCCAAGACTTCAATGTTGATAATAACGCCAATAAGATTTTGGTTGCTTTGAAATTTTGAGTTAGGTACTTATCTCACTAATTTCCTTGATGTCTTCCATCTCCTGATTGATATCAATGGGTGCACACTAGGAACACATTCCCATAATTTTGCTAGTTACTATAGCCTAAACTTATGGTAATGGTTTGGTAGTTCCTTCCTCCTCGTCTAATTCCGGTAGGATGAATGTTGGGTCTATCAAAAACCAATTATAAAATAAAATGTCTACCACTTGGGCAACTCCAAATTCGATGTGATCCCTTGTCACAACCTTAGACTTGGGCTCGCGACCAAGGCAAAGGCTTGCAAGGTTGCGAGCCAAGAGGGGAGCCCGGGAGTGAAGGAAAATGTGAGGGAATGAACCTTCACATTCCCAAAGGAGGTTCCACTTTGGAAGTTCGAGTCCCGGTGGACTCTCGAATGTTCAAAGAGTGATTGCAAAAATCAAAACCCAATGGCTTGAAGAGTTATTTATACCATTGGAATGTTATTGAAACATAGATCTAAAATGGGCTTGCATGACCCATTTGGATATCTAAAACACAAGTTATGGCCAAAAGAAGGGCCAGGAGTCAAATTGGCAGTTTGATTCCCAACCATTAAAAGTAAGGAATCGACCCGATTTCCTTGCGTGCAGGTGGCGTGTGACATATCGTTGAAAAGCTCTTGACGAAGGCTACAACTTTGTTATAGACTGCATCTCAATCAGAGGTCTTCAAAAAAAGTTATGGGGCCCCAAAGTCGTGAAAGCCCCAACTTTGACAATTTCGAGACTCCCACTTGGGAGTCCTGGGACAAAAAGCCATTTGGATGTGGGTTTCGTGGAGAGGCACAGAGTATACTATAAGGGGGAAGGGGGTGGTTTCCCCCAAGTTTGGGCCATGGTGAGTCTTGTGAGTCTGAGTTGCCCATGGCTCGTCCTAGCACCAAAAGTGCTTTAACTATGCATTAACCACCTTGTGTTGGTTTTGTGCAAGCTCGTGTGAGTAGTTGATACTTGTCACTCTTCCTAGTCCCATCCCAGATCTCCAACATGCCCCTCTACCCCCTCAAAATGTTACGAGCCAAGGAGCGTGCCCAAGCTCCTTGCTCTTCCGCTGTTTTCAGTTTGGATTCACATTTGAGTCCATTTAGGAGCTTGGTGGTGTGTCACAATTCTAGTAGGATGAATGTTAGGTCTATCATAAACCAATTATAAAGTAAAATGTCTACCATTTGGGCAATTCCAAATTCGATGTTATCTTTACTTATGTCAAATTTTGTCGATGTAAACAAATTTTGCAACTTGTTATAGAGGTTGTTGAAGACTATAACCGATCAATTCACCTTCACCCCTTGGTCGACCAACATTACAAAATTCATCAACTTCTTTGCCACGTAGGTGAGTCGACTTCCTTTTAACCAAATTACATGGATTAATGTTAGTAATTTGGCTACATACATTCCCTTGAAAGGGGAAACCTTCCATCCTTCTCAGTCAACTAGTGTTTCTGGTGGAGCATATTTTTAGTAAACAATTGCCTCTTTTTTTTTTCCTTTTGCTTGGTCGACTTGAGTGACAATTTGTAACATCAATTTTCAGTAGTTTAAGCATCTTAGCCATTATCTTTTTAGTTATGAAAATTGAAACTACATACATAACCAATTCTACAAATTTTAGATTGAACTAGGTGATTACCTATAGAAATTCCTTCACCAATGGTCGAATTGGATTCAATTACATGTCCAACAAACTAGAAATGCCAATGTGCCAAGCCCACTGTACATCTTTTTTAGCGATCCATCGTTGAAACTTCTCCATCTCTGAAAAAATTATCTTTCCCCTATTGAAAATAGTCACCCATTTTCTTTCTCTTTTTGTCCCCACAATCAAATTTCGATGCAGCATGGTTGCCACCCAATTTTGATTCTATTTACTTTCATCCATACATTCAACTAGCAAAAAGTTTCATCCAAAAAAATTCTACTTCCAATTAACTTCCAAAAGTTCATTCATGCTCCACATTCATCCAAATATTTCATCCTTTTTGTAACTTTCATCCATGTATATGTGGTTTTCATCCGACATAACTATTTTGGAATTAGTTCCATCCATACATTTCAATCTGTCAAATCTTTCATCCAAATTATTTGTCAACTTCTAATTATCATCCAAAAAGTTCAATGATATTCAACTTTCATCCAAACTTTTAATCCATTTTTTGACTTTCATCCATGTACACATGGAATAATATTTTCCACATCATTCTTATGTGCCATAGGGATATTCTAAAAATATTTTGTCCATGTCATCATAATATTCTAAAAATATCCATTCCTACTCATCGACTCATGCTCATAGGCTCATACTCATGCTCACGTGCTCATTTCGTAATGTCGCTGAAATAATCAAAGCTTTCTAACTCAATGCAAATTACTTTTAGACCATTAGGGCTTTCTAGCTTCCCATCCATACAACGCATATACATATAAATGGCTACAAAACATGGCAAATGAACATGGAACAAACAACATGCCTCAAACATTGATAAAAAACTATAACAACCCACAAATCTCCCAATTTTCAATACTTACTGGGATTACATAACCATGTTTTAGAAGAGCCAAAGGTACCTATGAATAAATTCTGAAAAATGTCTTGCCAAAAGAACTATCCTATGCATTGAAACCAATGCGTATCAATAAAAAAAGTTATGTTCACTCACCTAGATATATTCAATAAAACCTTTTGAAATTGTTTTTCATTCTCCAAGATCCTTTGGCGTTGAAGCTCTTCATAAGGGGTGAATGGGTATTTCTGCATTGATGACTAGTTGTTCAAACAGTTAGTCTTCCCCATAAATTCCTTATCCACCAGATCACCCAAGCATCATCTAACTTGTAAAAGAAATGTCTATTACGAGCAAAACAATAGTAACTACACATTGATTAGAGCTAGCATGGGAAATTAAACATTTGGTTGGTGTATAAATACACTAAAATAGCATAACGCACAAGTGGCTTCAACCTTATAGACCTAAAAATGATGCACCTAGCTTATCACATGTAGTCGTGGTTTATGAAGTTACACACACAACTTGGTGTCAACTATCAACCTATAACATTTTACAATTAGACCTGATGTTACACCTTCTATAATCCAAATTGCTCGAAATCAAGAGCTTGCACATGTTGTTGTGCAAGTCAACACATATGATCACCCTGCAACAATTCAAAGTTCAAACTAACATTCCTACTTTTGTTACAAACACAACCCCAGAGGTGCAAATGTAAATGTGCAACTTGCTAAACACAATCTCAAAGAAATTAAGGTTTCATCCCTGCCATCCAACTAAGATCCCTTGACATGGCACTATGACATTACTACCAAAATTATAACTTAACCTTGACATTATAGAAGTTAATCATGGTTTAGGGTTTAAACAAAACATACATGGGTGGCAAAATATAGGTAATTTGTTACCAAAAGAGTTTCAACTTCTACCATTTTCAATGTAGTTTATTGGTGAACTTTCAATAGAATAATTTGTCAATACTTTAAACGCCAAGGTTTTAGTGGATTTGTTCATGCAACCAAAAGAGGTGCATGTCTAATACTAGAAGCACTATAAGGGGTTTGTAATTATGGTGAACTTTTTAGCCATGGCCATCATCAAAGATGCAGGAATCAAAACAGGTATGTGGTCGGTATGTAAATTTGGCCCATATTGAGCGATTTGCAATTATGCATTTTATTGCATAGAAAACATTGATAACTTTATGATTTATTATGTGCGTCATCAGTGTACGTCCCTTAAGGACAATACATCCCTTAAGGTCAATGTAACCTTTATGTTCGATTTGGATTTAATCTAAACCAATGTATCAATGCCTAATCCATGCAATATTGGATCAGCATTAGATGAATGTCAATGGAAACATGACCTATTATACTAGCCTGATCCCATGTTTTAATTGTTTGTCAATTGTAATGCCATTGGAACTCAATTCAATGCTACTAAACAAGATTCGCACTTGTAGCACCAAGTCATTCAATTGGAATGAATAAGTTGACCAAAATAGATTTGCACCTAGTTTTGTATTGCAAGTGGGCACGTTGAGAAAGCTTTAAAGATTTGTTGAATTGGGGCATCCTCATACAATCATTACTACAAAACTTGTCCCTAAACCACTATGCACTTCCACCCAAGTTAGGCCAAGTGGAAAGGAGTTCATCCAACCATTAACCCATGGTTGTTCAATGGACCATTTCCACTTAAATGTGTGCATAGTGGATTATTAGTGGATTTTCAATGGAAATTGGTGGACTTGAGTGGATGGGAATGGTGCATGGTGGAATCATAGTGGACACCTTGTTACAAGTTCTAGATCACTCATGTCTTCCATTGAGAATCTGCATGGGTGGAACAAGGTCTTTCCTAGTCAATGTTGAGTGGAATAAGGACAGGTTCTATACTAGTGAATGTACCATTAAATGTGCCACAACATGCTTTAAAGACCTACTATTCAAATACCACAAACGTCTCCTTTGCATCACAACTGATTACAAATCTTACATTCACAAGATCACAAACTTGGGTCATTGAACACATATTCCTACATTTTTTTTTATTGTTTATTAAATTAGTTTTTCAATTTTCGAAGGAGTGCAAAGTCATGACTTGCATAAGTTGATAAAGAGTAGATTTCTAGATATGTCCACTACATAATTTATCAATTCAAACATTGAGTTTACACATTGTGTTATGTTTTTAAAATAAGAAAATTCACAACCCTTGCTCTTGCATTGCATGCATATGAGTTGGCAAACCATATAGGCATATATGAATCCAACTACATCTACCTGGTTATAAATCTTGCTCCCTTTCTCAAATGATGAGATGTCATGTCAATAAAGGTTACGTGGACTCTTTCAATTAGTCACATTTACTAACCACTTGTAACTTGCTTTAACACAATGCTTCCAATAGTAGTTGTTGTCAGCTTCTCCATGAACATGTCCATTGATTCTTGTAGGGGGTCAAACCACCATCTTACATTTACAACCTTTACATATTTGAAAAAAGGAGTCTTTTAATTACATGTTTTTTTTATTGATAGACAATGATTCCAACTCTCAAGTAGCAAATGTAAGTATAGTGAAAGCTAGGGTTTCATATGCCCCCCTTAATTTCATTCCCATGACACAATTTCTCACCAATGTTTATCTAACCCACACCATGTTTGCCACCAATCTCATTCAATTTTGCCAACATGGTGGTTAGTGAAAGAAGCTTTTCATTCATGCCCACTAGTAGGCCTACCTCTATGTTGATTTCAACATATTTGCAACATAATGTCAATCACAAAACATGAGAAATCTCTATATTTTTTCGTACCTATTTTTCTGCATTATGGTTCCTATAAGAACTTTGAGGTATAGTAATCAAATAGGACATCATGGGCCATCTTACAAAAGCAAGAGAATATCTTACTCAAATGTATTTGGTGCATCCATAGGATCCATAAACATGACATATCCTTATTGGGCTCATTAGCAAGATCTTCCAAAATGTTTCCTTGAAACCAACAATAATACCTTTTCAATGTTTACTTCATAGACTTTTTTCTCACCATAAGTGCAAAATTAACATGTGAACATAGGATCACATTCAATGTTTTCATCATGATTTCAAGGCTTGGGCTATCTTCAAACAAGATAAAGAACAAATTTTACAAGATGTTTAAAGTTGCATCCATTTGTTAACCAATCTATAATGCAAGACACACATGCCCAAAACATATAAGAGGGAACCCATTGTACTATTAATTGTATTTATTGAGGTGTCCCATAATTAATAGAAGATAGACAATATACCTCATGACTCAATGTGCCAAGGTTTTGATCACAACTATAGATGGATTTTTTGGTTGTAGTCATAGGAATACATTGCTTATTTGCATACTCTATGGCATCCTCACGACTGTTACTGTCCCATTCATGCCATTTGCCACCACTGCAAGTGTTGGATTTAGTGCAAAAAATCCAAACTCAAACTACACCTACCCACATGTCATGTTTGCATTCCATTGGGAGATGTTAGTGCCAAATTTGAGCTTTGGTCATAATGGATAATGCACTGTCCATTGGAGAATTGCCTAAAGCCACATAAGGTTAGATAAGTTTGTGCCCAATTCTTTCAACATCCTCAAGCCATCACTAAAACTAGATAAATGATTTATTTCTAAATGTTACATTTACCTGATCACTTCCTTTGCTTGTGCATCCATGGGATTGGTGCATCTACACCAATAGCCTTAGCCACATCAACTATTGCCCACAAGAATTTAACTCCATATTAAGTATCCATGTGGTAGTCCATTTGTCCCAACAAATAGATCCATATCAACATTTCATGATATTTAAAATAGGAACATGAATTGTTGAATCTATGATTCCCTTACAAAAAGTAGGACCCTTTTCAAAATTGGGTTGGGCTTAGGATGTTCCAAGAAGATACTTGTGCTCATAAATAGTATATGCCCATAAGCAAGGGGGAATAACAAGAACAAGTTTATTGAATGCTTTTACAAAAGCCAAAAAATAGTGATAGGTGTGTCTAGACCACCATCGACAATCAAACCAATTGGTCAAATTGGTAGTCAAACCCCCTTTTATAGTATTTTCTTTTTCACTCACATCTCCATTCAAAATCATTGCTCTTATTCCTACACAATGCAAACCCACCTCCTTTTTAGTTCAAGAACAAGAAAACCTAGGTCAATGTGTCTATTCACCATCAATAATTTTGTTGGCAAATAATTGTCTTAAAGATTGCCATGCATTGTTAAATTAAGGTTCAAACATGCCACCAAACCTTTTGTGCATTATTATCACAATATGTCACCCACAACTGAGTTACTAGCAAATTGTGGCAAACTAGTAAGTAAATCCCATCATCAAACTCAAAAATCACTTTGTACACATTATTAATGAAGGAAAATAATATCAATGTAAATGGTCAACATAATGATGGCACTTTTGTCTAAGAAAATTTGCAATGAGCTCCAGAACTGCAAGATTGCAAAAGATAATCACATGATGTTGAATGAATGGATGTGCCCCATATTGACTACAACCCACAACAACAAACCATCACAGAACAAAACAATTTAAAAGGTTTTTTTGTCACAATAAGCACTATTTTAGCATAGATAAAGCTTTGAATCGAAGGAAAATATAAATGGTGAATATCATCAACATTATCAATAGTTTTAAACAAAATAGTCATTTGGATTTGATGCCATTTTCAAACCCCACGACACTCCTAGTTGTAACCAAAACCATTATACTTTGTAGCAATCTATGGATAGGCTCTAGTCCATGATCATGTATGACCTACAATGCATCTCCTTCATAAGGACAAATAATAATAGCAATATATTAAAATGTAAGGTGTTAAGAAAGAATCATTGTCCAAGCTATGAAATCTTGGACAAGCTACTAAATTGTTTTCAATAATAGACATCTTTGAGTAATTAACTAATTTTGCAAGGTTTAGGGTATTGTAAAATTCTTAGCTGAGAAAATTTCTACAACCCATGTAATGTTCCCCACACCACATACATATTTTGTGACAACAGATAACAGTGGTGCATAATAATTAATGATGAGGTATTTGGAATGGTTAATGATGGCCAAAGTTCCATGTACTTGTGCTTGGATTATTAGTATGTTGATTTGCATCTAGAATGATTTATAACCTTATGTATTGATGAACAAGTATTATGCCTAATTATTGATCAACCTCAAGTTGTCATACTCATCTTCCAAATTATCATCACCAACATCTGAACCCCCTAGACAAGAGTCATATTCATTGTCATTTGCATCAACATCATTTGTGTTCAGTTCATGGTTATCTTGCTTTTCAA
>Ga0209611_10000719_pt1 | contig 51657 bp, 41 predicted proteins | sample S1TSphgellanicum_3_FD_187693 | JGI IMG/M metagenome (GOLD analysis project Ga0209611, IMG submission 187693) | Host-associated microbial communities from peat moss isolated from Minnesota, USA - S1T2_Fc - Sphagnum magellanicum MG (SPAdes) (version 2) | ecosystem: Host-associated > Plants > Peat... | reverse complement strand
CTCCGGGACTTCAACTTTCACCAACTCCCAATGTGAGAGTTCACTTGGGAGTGTGAGGGTTCACTCCCTCACACTCTCTGGACTCTTTGTACTCTTTGCACTCTTTGCACTCTTTGCACTCCCGGGAGCATGTGATGTGCCTCCCGGGTCTACTACTAGGCTCGCAACCTTGCAACCCCTTTGCCTTGGTCGCAAGCCAAAGGCTAGGGTTGCGACAAAATAGAAGCCCAAAAAACCAAAAACCTCCAAGAACTTGTTGAACCCCAAAACTAGTCCATAAACCACCAAACCTGCCACATCAAACAAAAAAATAAAGGTCACTTGGTTAGTTGGATCAGAACAACATAAAAAGAATAAAAAAATTGATTTAAAGTTTAGGTGAATTATTTACTCCTCATCAATTTGAAGCTTTTCAAAATGTTCAACTTCTTTTATCAACTCAAAATTTTCCTTGGTTACATTAATTTTAGCCTTCAAATAATCTTCCAAGTCCACATTGAATGTCACATTCATGTGTGGGTGATTAGGTGAATTGTTTATGATAATGATAATTCGGTCCAAATTTTGGACTTGTAAGTGGCAACGCCTCAAAGCTATCAAAACACTAGCTAAGTTTAACACTCATTTAGTCTCAATTTGAGACCTTAAAATCCCAAAAACTTGTTTGGCAAGGAAGTTAACATTTTGAAATTGACCTTCATGGGTCTTCCACCAAGCAAATGGATTTGCACACATAGGTGGAGGTATAAAGAGTTCCATGGATGCCCCATTGACACCAAACATGTTGGTTTTGTTTTCTTCAACATGAAGTCCATCAATTAAATAAAACACCTAAACTTGGATAGAAAGGTTTAACCTTTCAAAAACTATCACCAAAAGTGGGATGACTTCTTTTAAATCATACTCAAATTGCCAGGCATATTACATTCCCACGCCCCACATAATTTTCAACAACCCACAAGGATTTATAGTAAGGTTCCACCATTAATGCCAACATATTATGAACCTGGCAAGAATCAAATGTTCTCAAAAACTATAAAATGGGTCTAATCACCTTCATCACCTTTTGCCACATGTTTTTGCTCAATATTTGGAACTCAACATCAAATTGGTCATATGTTTCACTCCCATCAACAAAGGGATCTAGTTGAAATTTCATGGCTATAATTAAATTGATTACAATCACCAAGGCATTAGATAACAACTAGTAACCTTTGGATTGATTTAACACACATGTAAACACCATTGGATTCAAACACATAATGACAACTTCAGTAACATCCCACATTTGGGCCTTCGAGACTTGTTATAAACTTAATGTTTTTTACTTGCCATAACACAAGATAATTATTGCTTTAAATTTTAAAGTTTCTTCAAACATGATTACTTTGCTAGCAAACCTTATTTTGACATGAATTTTTAGCTTCCCACTATCCCATACATGCCCTTTCCCACTCCTACTTCCCTTTCCCCTATTTCTTTGTCAATGTAATCTGTCACAACCCTAGTTTTGGGCTTGCGACCAAGGCAAAGGGGTTGCAAGGTTACGGGCCAAGAGAGAGGAAGCCCGGGAGTCAAGGCAAAGGCATTGCAAGGGTGCGGGCCAAGAGGAAGCCCAGAAATCACATCACATACTCCCGGGAGTGTTAGAAAGTGTGAGGGAGTGTGATGGAGTGAACACTCACACTCCCAAGGCAACTCCCACTTTGGGAAATGGAGTCCCGATGGACTCCCAAAACTTTAGAGAGCGATTACAGGGGTCAAAACCCTAAACCCTAAACCCTAAACTGAAGGGGGCGTAACACATATCGTTGGAAAGCTCTCGACGAGAGCTACAACTTTGCTATAGACCGCATTGCGATCCGAGGTTTGTTCGCAAAGTTATGGGGCTCCAAAGTCGTGGGAGTCCCATTTGGCGCGATTTTGGGACTCCCACTCGGGAGTCCCGGGAAAAATAGCCATTTGGATGTAACCTCTGTGGAGAGCTGCAGAGTATACTATACGGGGGAAGGTGGTGGCTTCCCCCAAGTCCGAGCCGTGGTGAGTCTTGTATGTCTATGTTACCCGTGGCTAGTCCCAACACCAAGGGTGCTCCAACTATGCACTAACCACTTTGTGTGGGTTGTGTGCAGGCCCGTGTGAGTGAGTGAAGCTTGTCAACTCTTCCTAGTCCCATCCCGGAGCTCCAACATGCCCCTTTACCCCTCAAAGTGTTGTGAGCTAGGGAGCGTGCTCCGACTCCTCCTTCTTCCGTTGTTTTCTACTTGGGCTCACATTTGAGTCCTTTAAGGAGTTGGGAGTGCGTCATAATCATTTTTTGTAACTTAGCTTGAGAATTTTTCACACTCACCAAAGTCAATCCCACATAAACCTTACATCATTTGTTGCATATTAACAAGTTTTAGACATAACATGCCTAAAACCAATACCTTTGTATACTCGCAAAATGTTCAAAGGCTTATAATTTACAATAGATTGCAATGTCATAGCCATGGATCCCAAATTTCTACCTTCATCTTTCACAAAGGCAAAAACATGGTGGATTAGTCCAAATTTTTCCAGCAAACCTTGGAGTTGCAAAGTTTCTTGAACTTCAAACAATCCTACAATAACATACTATGGGATCCAACTTTCATCCAATAATCAATCATTAATGCAAAAGTGTCTACCTTACTTTAGGACATTTAGAAATCAAAGCTTGTAAAAATTGTGGTTATAGTTTCAAGATTATGCAACACATGCAAATCCATGGTCTTTTTAATCATTTTAATCAACACATGTTCCACAAAATTTGAATGTGAAAGAAAATTGACATGAAGACATTAGCAAAAAACCAACCTTTTGTAATGAAATGTTTTTGCATGTTGATAAAAGCTCGTGTCCTTTACAAATGTAAAGGACCAAATCTTCCAAAAAACATTATTGTGTTTCATCACCATGCTTGTAAGAATTTGTTGAACCGAAAAATGTTGTGATTATAGACCCAAATAATGTAGCCCTTTTCTTCCTTGGCTACCAATTGTGATTTACTTCAAAATGGTTTGATACAACAATATTAATTAGCAAACAAATGAACATGTGCAACATCAATATAAGTTTTCATGGGAGTAATGCCATTCATTTTATTACATTTGATTAGTCCTTTATGCAAAACAAAAATTTAGTTATGAATGTTATTAACTTTTCATGGAGTCAGTTTACAAATGATGTGACGCACATTTGTGGGTTCTTGAAATCAATGAAAGAATGTCATTAATTATGAAAAACCCCCAACAATTTGATTTTTGTTGTTTACTTTCCATTTATGAACTTGAGTTGCAATAACTAAAAGATGTGGCTTATCATTTTCTACAAAGTCATTGTCACATTGCAGGTGGATGTTCTCAACATCCAACAAGTTGGTTGTTGGGTTCCCATTCAGCCTATGAATATCTTCATTAACACCACCAACATTTTCAAGAACCACAACCTTGTCCTTTCTTGCCATGGAATTCTTTTAGCAACATAAATAGAAGCGACAAACAAGATCAACCAAATCAAAAGAAAAAAAAAGCCAAAAGTTTTTTTAAAAAGGAAAGGAAAAATTTGGCTTGTAAATCTATAGATGAATTAGATGTCACACATGTAGATGAAAACCCATTCTTCACAAATTGCTTTTAGTTGCATAAGTGAATTACAACATTGAGTGCCTATAATAGTTAAATGAAGCTTAACAGTTAATTAAATGATTGAAGAGCAAAACTAACAGCTCACAAATTAATCTCAACATTTTTCAGAAACATCAAACAATTAGAAAACAAACATAGGAAGAAAGAAAACGAACATTAGAGGCTTGATGTTCTTGAAAAACTTGCAAACGACCAAAGAAAAAACACAAGAAAAAAAATGAGCTCAAAAGGCTATAATTAACTAAGTGATCAAAAAGTAAAACCAAGATAACAAGCTAACTTTGGCGCTTTTGAAAAACCTACAAATGGCCAAAGAATGAATAGAGGTAGGAAGAAAATGAACACTAGAATCTTGGTGCTTTTGAAAAACCTACAAATGGCCAAAGAATAAATAGAGGTAGAAAGAAAATGAACACTAGAATCTTGGTGCTTTTGAAAAGCCTACAAACAACAAGAAGGCAAACATACAAAAAAAGAAAACAAGCACTAGAAGCTACAATTCACTAAGTGATCAAAGAGCAAAACTAGGAACTAACAAATTAAACTCAATGTTTTTCAAAAACCTACAAATGACAAGAGAATAAACATAAGATAAAAAAACAAGCATTAGAGGTTTGGTGTTCTTGAAAATATTTGCAAATGACTAAAATGTAAACATAGGAAGAAAGAAAATAAGCATTGGAGGCTTGGCACTTTTGAAAAACCTGCAAATGACCAAAAAACAAACATATGAAAAAAAAAAAACAAGCATAGGAGGTCTTCGTTCACTAAGTGATCAAAGAGAAAAACTAAGAACAACCAATCAACCTCAACATTCTTGAGAAATTTGCAAATGACTAAAGAGTAAACATAAACAGAAAGAATACGATAAAAAAGTTCTAAGTCACCACAAAAGTTCAACTTGTGAGCTCAAAAAAACTACCAAAACAAAGAAGTCCAAAAATTTGTGAAAGGACATGGAAATGAAAACAAAGCAAAAAAACCTCAGCTACTTGTTAAGGCACACCGAATTTTGTTGAGTGCACCTTGAAAAGCTCGTGCAAGGCACCTGAAATAAGAATGTTCAAAACTTTTCACCACTTGAAGTTCTTAAAAGATCCAAAACATGTTGTTATTTGTCAACAATTCAAATCAAAACTCTCAATTTCTCAAAGCATACAAGTACACACTAGATTGTAAAAACACACACATTCATGTTCATTTTTTACATTTTGCACTTTATGCTTTCGTGTTGCTAAAACAACTTCGACAACAACATTATCATTGTTATCCTTGACTTTCAATCCCAAGTCCTAAACCTTGAACCTTGAAAATTGATCCTTGCATCATTCGATTTAAACCCTAACCTTAAAAGGATGGTCCATATCTAGACCATATATGAATATGATAATCATAACCATAACCATCCATCATCAAATGCATATATCAATCTTGGCATCCATGAATGTCACCATTCATAACATGCCCTAAATGGTTATGAATATGATATGGATATAATATGTTAATATTCCATTTAGATATGAATAAAATAATGATACAAACCTAATACACGTCTATTGGTTGTAGATAGGACCAGTTATAAAAATTGACACAAAATCTGGATATGCATTTATGCATATTCAACTATTATACATATTGATAACCAAGAAAAACCTATAACTAGCCAACACTAATTTAGAACTAAAAGATAACAAGCTAGGGTTTAAAGTGACCTTGTTATAGGAGATTGCATGCCTTTTGATAGTCTCTTACAAAACTGATGTATCATTTGGAAAATTCCAACGTCACCCAAGATTGAAGATTGTGCTTTTGATGCATCATTTGAATGTTAAATTTTCAAAAAAATTCACATGCAAGAAGCTCAAAGATTATCGAATAGAAAGGATTTGAATGGGTTGTGGGTCATGCTTCGATTTTGAATACAAAAGTTGAGATTTTGTAAGGACTCCCATAATGGCTATAACCAATGTTTACTTTCCCCTTTGTTGATTGACCTTGGATTCTTTGTTTTTGGAGCTTTGGTGATGTCCACATGGAAGGTCTTCAATCCCTACAACCTAGGAAATTCCACAAACCCTAACTCAAAATTCCTAACCCTGACCCTAATTGTAAAGTTTTACAATCTCTACAAACTTATGAAGCCTAGGAAGGTTGAAAATTGGGAAATCTCAAGGCGATCTTTTGGAGCCCAATTGATGTAACCATATGAAATTGTCAAGTCATTTTTTCCAAAATATTTTGCATTTTTTTTGAATATAGAGAATTTGAAATTGAATATTCCTTTTAATTTTTGAGGTTAAAATTTTGTGAAAATTTGCCCCAAATGTTTTTTTATTGTGAACCATTTGTTCCCAAAGCCACATGGACGTTATGTGATAAAATTTATGTCAAGCGAACCTAAGTATAAGGGTAGGCCCACTTTTGAGGGCCTCCCTTAACCTAAGGGTTAGTGGCCTGAAATATTCTAATGAATTTATAGGTCATGTTATAGAGCAAAGAAATGTGTGAGGAATTTTGGAAAATGAAACACCTTTAAGTGCAATCATTCCCCTTTCTAAAATGCTGCAACTTCGTGTTTTCATGGGAAAAATGATTTTTTTTTTTTTGTCATGGAACTTTACATCTAATAATGCCCTTAGAGTAGAACATTCCAAAAATATGTAAACCTTCAATTCAGCTCAATGGTGTTAAGTCATTTTGAGAATGCCCCATTCCTTGGCCATTACCCTACACATGGTAACCTATAATTATTTACATTCCTTAAATATTTAAGCTAAGTACTTACCCATTTACATACTTAGCTACCTAAGTATGTAATGTAAAAGAAAAGTAAGAAGGCACAAACAATAGGTTACCAAGGTGGAACTTTGGTGATTCAATTGTGGTTCATCCAAATGGCTTTACAATGGATGCATTATTACAAAAGTGGGGTGCAATTCATTAGTCTAAATCATTATGGGACCTTAAAAGTGAAATAAGTTCACTACACTTTAATGATTTCACCTTGGTTAAAGTTATTTCATTATAATATCACTATGTAAACATCATGTTTCACTACTAGTTGACGTAATTCACTATTCATCATTATTTATAAACATGAAATGGATTTGAAACTTTAAATACATTTACATTACAGACCTATCGAATTTAAGGACTTGTTGGAACGATGTAGGCATAGTGATATGAAGGTTTGAAGAGGTAGGGGAGGGGAATAATAGAGAGATGAAGCAAAACAACTACTGTTAATAAACAATGTAAGAAAATGGAACATTCATACAAAAAACACCCTCATGATCATGAGAAGAAGAATGTAGTGGATATTCATGGATTTAAATACATAAGTGTCATTGTCCTAGGTTGTTTTGTAAAGACTTTTTTCTACCTTGCCTTATTTATCTATTTTTCCCCTCCCTTGCCTCTTCAAACTAAATTTAATTTCAAAGTAATTTATAAACCATGAAGAGCGCATTTCGTACTAGACTAATTATCATGTGTTAAAAGTGGAAATCTACCATGTTATGACATTTAATTCCACATATGAAATGAAATCAATAACATATCATAACATTGTAACACTAGAAGAAAAACCCCATTTTTCGACTTGTTTTAGGCGACTAAAAGTGTCTTTTGCGACTTTTTTTTATCGAAAAATGGGGTTTTTCTTCTAGTGTTATGTCAAAAATATGTAAATAATCCTTGCAACTTGATTAAAACTAATTTACAATTATACTACCACTAACATGCAACTTATTTGTCATTAAAATGCAACGTATAAAACATTGATATAAACTAAACTATAATTTGTACATTTGTAAATAAATTCAAATATTGTGTTTATAACCAAGTAAATTGAATTACAATTTTAGGTACTTTTGAAAAAATCTTACCTTGTATACATAATTTTGATGTACATCCAAAAGCAAAACCTTTAACATTTAAAAGTAAGAGCAAGAACCTTCAACATCCAAAAACAAAAGTAAAAACCTTTAATATCCCAGAGTAAAAACAAGAACTTTCAACATCTAAAACCAAAAGTAAAAACTTTGAACATCCAAAAGTAAAAGCAATAACCTTTAACATCAAAAAATAAAAGTAATTTCAACATCGAAAAATATGAACAAAAACCTTCAATGTTCAAAAGAAACAACAAAAACTTTCAACATTCAAAAGCAAGAGCAAAAACCTTCAACCTCTTTAAGAGCAAAGACTCTTACCTTCAACCTCCAAGAGCAAAAACAAAAGCTTTCAACCTCATTAAGAATAAGAACAAGAACCTTCAACCTACAAGAATAAAAACAAAAGCCTTCAACCTCTCAAAGAGCAAGAACAAGAACCTTCAACTTCCAAAATTAAAAAATAATCTTTAATCCAAGTTATTTAAATAAATAATATAACTTATAACAACCTTTTAGTTTAATTCTAAATTATTACCACTTTGCAAAATTCACATGAAGCACTCTGCATTCCATAGGAACATTATGAAAATTCACATTAGAGCCACTACGAAATGGATTGTGGATTTTGTCAGGTGTGCACACCCCAGGCTTACCCAGGGCATTCTTACATGGCAAGAATCCACTGTATACATTCCACTCTCTAGTACAGAATGGTTTTCATGGCCTCCTTTCCTGCCTCCTTTTGGTTCCGTTCCAAGGCATGATGGACAGATCTTCTTGGCTCTACTTGAACTAAACCATCTCTCAAAAATCCACATACCCAATGTGTAAATCTCAATGCCGATTCTAGAAAAGCACATGCCCATTCTGCAGATCATGAAAATTCTGATACCCATTCTCCAAATCCACATTCCCATTCTGCAAATCATGAAAACCGTGATGTTTCAGAATGTGCTGGGTACGGGCCATTGTGCCAGTTTGGAAATTTGTTTCTCACAGGCACCTCACCAAGCACAATTTGGCTGTACTGGGCCACATACAAAAGAACTTGCCAACTAATTTTAGTGTAGGGGTAACGCTTGAGGCCACTGGCATTACCAGAATAAGACAGAGATCAGTTGGCAATCGCTGCTGCTGTAAACACCCACCTTTTTCTGATCTCAAGCAAAAGAAGAAGAGCTGCAAGATTGTGGGTTGCTGTTGTGAAGTCGTTCCAGTAGTGCGGCAGCTCCCATACTCTTATTGTTCCGCTCTGACAGCTGCTAGAAATGTTTTGCTAGTACTGCTACTGTTGGTTGCGCAATTGGCCTTGCAATTGGATTGTCAGTCCGATTCTGATCATGCATTTGGCAGCTTCAATTACGACCCCAGCAGCAGCACTAGCTTCCAGTTTTAAGAGCAATCTGATCAAGCTGCTGGCGGATCGTTAGAGGCCCCGGTGGGTGTGGCGACGTTTGCAGATACCAGCTTCTTCCCCTATGCAGGTCAGAAGTACTCTTTTGCTGCAGCTGAAGAAGATACCAGTGATCCCATCTGCTACAGCAGCAGCAGCTGGGGACTTGTTTTTGTGTGAGGATCATGAGTCTACTACGCGAATTGGAGAACGGAGCTTTGGTGATCCTTCAACTGCAGCATTGTCTCTGAGAGCTGCATGGGGTGGACGTGGAAGCGGAAATCCTGTGGACGATTGCCGGCGTTGCGATCCTAACTGGGCGGCGCATCGTCAGAGCTTGGCAAACTGCGTTATCGTCTTCGGCAGGAATGCAATCGGCGGCAAGAATGGAAGAATCTACGTGGTCACATCTCCTGCGGATGACCATGTCGTGAATCCGCGACCTGGCACATTGCGATACGCCTTGACACGCTTACAGCCTCTGTGGAGTAAGTATAAAACTTTCTTCTTAGACTCTGCATGCATGCCCACCTGCCGGCGATCAAATCATTGCTCATGAATATTCCATTTAAAGCTGCAACAACGAGCTCCTCCAGCTGATCCGTTTGTTGTTGTTGTTGGCTATATGTTTGAGAATCATCTTCGCACGAAGCATGACGATCCGCCGGAGAAGCGAAGGCATCATGATGAGCTACAAGTGACTAGATGGACGAGGAGTGGTCGTCCATATCACCGCTGGTGCAGGCCGCACTCTTCAGTATGTGAATCACACCATCATCCACAACATCTACATTCACGACATCGTCGCCGACGGACCTGCGAGGGTAATGAGCTCCGAGTCCCATGTGGGACAACGCGGGAGAGCCGATGGCGATGCCATCAGCATCTTCACGCCAAACAACATCTGGATCGACCACTGCTCCTTGGCCAAAGCTGCTGATGGATTGATCGACGCCATTCGCGGTTCTACCCTCATCACAATCTCCAACAACTACTTCATGAATCACGACAAGGCACGAAAGCAACCCTAAACCCTGGACGATCAAACTGAAAATGGGGGGTTATTCGCAAATGGGTCACATGTTTAGGGCTTTAAACCCTAAACCCTCGATGATCAAGGTGCGTGATTGATCACATCTGCCGCTATTCCGGTAGCTGCTTTAGCGGGGTTCCCGTATCCGGCATGTTTTGCAGATTGTCTCCGAACGCGCTCAGAGAAATCGAAGCTGCTGCAGCAGATGCTCCATATGTATAATATATGTCGATTTCGGCCATGAATGATTTGCACATGTTACAGTAACAACAAGCGCGTATTCTGTGGGGTTTTCTTGCAGATGTAGATTCGGGCATTTCCACGTCGTGAACAATGAGTACACATCAAGATGGGGGGATTTACGCCATAGGAGGCAGCGAGGATCCTACTATTCTCAGCGAGGGCAATCACTTCTATCCGGCCGCGGGGACCAAGCAAGTGACCAAGCGCATCAGTGAAAGCGGATCCAACTACAGGAGCCTCAACAGCTGGATTTGGAAATCGGTGGGTGATGTGTTCCTTGGAGGTTCCTACTTCTTGCAATCGTGAGCCACTTCTGCCACCTCGCCCTTGTAAGCCAAGGCTTTCAGTTTCTCAGCTCGTCCAGGCCTCCTTGCTCCCACAAATGACCCAAGACACTGCTCCTCTCGTCTGCCATTGCTAGCACGCACTCCCAAAATGCACACATGACCATGAGCACATGGATCATGCTAGGGCATGCTGAAGGGTTTAGGGTTTAGTATAGATTTTAGTATGGCCCAGGTCCATTTAGTGTAGGGTAAGGCCTGAGATCCGGGGCATTACCAGAAGGGGCTGCATGAGGCACTAGTTGAGATCAGGGACCCCCTTCTTGTAATGCCCTTGACCAAAGGACCTTACCCCTATGACAGCCCTCAAATTGGTCCAAGTAGGTATAGCACTAGTGTTAGAAACATACAAGGTAGTGTAGAACATGATCCTGGACCACCAGCTTGTGAACTGCTTTACAGTGTCCACAGTCCAAATAGTTTGTCTCACCCATTTTGGGTGGATCTGAAGCTTGGACGTCAATGCTCGCCACAAACAATTTGTCAAAAATGCATTGAAGAGTTGTAACTGAAAAGGCTCCACTACTGTGCAACATCCCCAACATTTGAGAAAAGAAGGTAGAGAGACAAGAGTAACGTACTGCCTTCCTTTTGAAGTGGCTCAACATGTCTCTGTCAACAGTTTAGGGCTTACAGCCATAATGCAGCATGTACCCACCCAAAAATCCGCATCCAGACAATTTTCATTCTGCAAATGGACTGTTGCATGTATAAACCCCAAGCAAGCAATTCATGAATTTCGATCAAAAGCAATTGCTCTCATTATCTGTCTCTCATGTGAAGTTCTGAATGATCACTACCTTTGAGATTTTCAAAAACCTGGAATCCAAGGTTATTTTCAGTATTTTGAAAGATTTTCAAAAACATGAAATCAAAGGGTTCTTATTTTTTTTTTAAAATTAGATTTGTTAGATAAACACTGGAACTGGAGGATGTAATGAAATCAAAGAACTGCGGTTTTGAAAAAAAACACAAGAATGAAGTTGCAGCCCATAGAGTTGTAGGTGTTTCTCACAATGTGGTCTTTTGATCCTCATTGGTGTTGAACTGGCATGACTCTAAACCCTAAATCTGCATGGAGAACATCAGCTCTCAATGTTGGGATAGACATAAAGTATCCATTCAATCCTCCCATATCAGCTCTCAATGTCCGCATATACAAAAGTACATGTACATGTAATCCTCCCAAAAATTTCAGACATTCAACAACTTTAAAGACATCTATGTCCTACTTGGTATTTCCAAATGCAATAGAAAGACACAATCATGAAGGTTTAGGGTTTCGGGTTAAGGGTTTAGACAAATCTAATACCCTTGTTATGAATTAATTTAACAATATATATTAAGCCCTTAAATTGAAGGTATTTTATGCTTTAAGGTTATTGACTATATCCGTCCATATTTCCAACTAGATGATTTTCAGGGTTCCAAAATTCAAAGGGTTTTTTTTTTCCATTTTCAAAATATAATATTTTCTCTTGAAATTTTGCTGAAACAACACACCTAAATTCAAATCCAAAGCTATGTTTACATGATAATAGACGTAACATTCATAATAAAAATTATTTGGAATAAGGATTGATGAGTGTTTACAAGACATCATACATGCAAAATGTTGTCTAATCATTATTATAGGATTTTTTATTTTACATGAATAAATGAATTAAAATAATTTCATGCATGTCTTGTAACAAAATCAATGATTATTAACAATCTATTGGAAAATTGATATGTTTGACAATCTAAATTTTCCTATCATAAATGTATAGAAAAACCTTTCTATGAATCTTTTATTGAATAAAAATGATCCTTCTATTTATTCACAATGGATAGGGCTTTTGATTTTTTTCATTATTTTTTTTTACAAATTCATTAGTTAAAAACTCAATTTGAAATATCATTAATTATATGGGCAACTGAGAACATTGTTTTCATGACAAATGTCATTACTTGATAATAACTTTTAACAAACTTACAATATAAGAATTAATGATTTTGTTATATGAATCTAAAATATCTTTGCACCATATGGAAAACTTTAAAATTGTTATTAACATTGTAAAAGAGGATAGAATATGAAAATGATATCATAGAACAAAAATTGATTTGATGAGATCAAATGATTTGTATATCCTTTAAAACTCATTTGGTGATTTTCATCCATTATGCAAATATTACCTATTAGAAGAAAATAATTCATCATGGTTATTAAATAATTTATTGTACATGAATGTCATTCTATTTATATTTAATGTATTATTGTAATACCTTGACAATTTTTACATTAATTTTATTACATGTAAAAACATTGTAATTTTCAAATTTATTATTTTTCAAGTAAAGTAAAAATTTGAAAAATAGTATCTAATCTTTTTGAATATTTAAGAATATTTTTATTATTGACATCAAATGTATTTTTAAAATTATGAAAAATTTATGAATTCATCAAATCATGTGTGCTTTTTGCATCCTATGAATATATTGTAGGAGTAATTTATTTTCTCAATGCATTATAAACACACACACACACACACATATATATTTCCTTTCTTTTTTTAATCAAATCAAAATATTCTCCCCCCCCCCCCCACAAATTTTATGAAGAGTTAGATAAAACGTTTTAATTCATGTTAACCTAAAGTAGTCTCATTTGAATTTTCTCATCATTCAATTTTGACATCCCACACACTAATGGAATCACAAGCATCCAAATTCATTCCATTAAAATTTCTTTATTATTTATGGTTAATGATTCATGTAAAACTTGTAATGTGTGAATGTTTACACAACTTCTCCAAATAATTTAAATGTTTTATTAAAAATTTGTGTCATATATTAAGTTTAGTTTGATCACCCATTTCAACCCAAGTTCCAACACATGTTATTAACCTATCATGCTTATTCATATGTATGCTTCCCAAATAGACTCAATTGAATGGTAGTCCAACAATGTACATGTAATATATACTATTTGTGTTGAGAAGGTTAAGTTTTTGGTCATGAAGCTTTGTATATTTACATATAAAATCAAATTAATAAAATACACATTTAAAATTTAATAAAAAAAATTGAACTTAAATTTCATTGAAAATGTTATTTTCAAAACAAACAAGTCTAACATTTTCAAAGTTTTTAAAGCCTTTTAAATCACTATGATTGTTCAAGAATAAGGTTGCTAGCTCAAGGTCTTGAAAAAACATCCCAAGATGGGACATTGAGCTACCAAATGTCTTGAAATTTGAATATCCCTAAGAAAAGATTGGATTTGTGAAGCATTTTGGTTCAAGGTGACCTATGCTTGGTCAATAACAAAAACACATCTAAACAACATCAAGGATGAAAAAACATGGCTAAAAAACCCAAAAAAAAAAATGCCAACAAAGGATCATGAAATTACAACAAGTAACAACATGGGCATTAAAAAACACATTCGAAATATCACGAGGGACACCATTTGAATAGGAAAATTTTCTTTTTGGGCAAAATGGGGCACCAAGGAACATTGAAGGCACCGAATATGATGTTGGAGGACATCATGTGTGCCAAGAAATATGTAGAAGACATTGGGAACATTATGGTCAAAATTATTTTTATATATTTTCAAACCATGAAGGGCATTAGGGGCCAATAGAAAGCATGCCAAGAAGAATGTTGGGCAACACTAAAAAAGATGGTAAATTTTTTTGTTTTTGGGGGCAGCAATGGGTGCCAAAAAGACATCAAGAATGGAAAGGGGTGCCAAGTAAGGTTGTTGAGGGTCATTAGAGGTGCTAGAAAGGTTAATGTTTCATGGATGAAAATTAAAATTTCCTCTACTAAAATTGATGAAAGTGAAAATGATTTCATTGACAATCTATATCATCATGGATGAGTTGATGTTCGGTCATAAATGTCTGTTCGATGATGGATGGTGTCTACCGTACTCCCATTCTACCCCTCAGGTAACAAAAAGATAGGGCCTCGAGGTAAAAAAGTAACTATAGTTTAACTCAGTTACCGCGGTAAGTAGAAAGATTTACCATTTCTGTTGCAAACGTTTCTTGTGTTGTTGTTCTTGTTCTTATTCTTCGTCTCGTCTTCTGTCTCGTGCGCAGTTGCATCGAGTTTTTGTCGCCAGGGTTTCGAGAAGTCATAGCGTTTTTTTTTTTTTCGCGCACACATTTGCTTGTGCAATTTGCACAGCTATAGAGAGAGAAGAGCTTACGTTTCTCCCGTTTTTTTTTCTTTTCAAAAAATTTAGTTCTGCTCATTTTTTCTCCTTGATTTTCTTCAGTTTTGTGTACGGGGGTTGTCTCTCTCTGTCTCTGTCTGTGTCTGGGCGTGGAGGTCATCCCATGTATGGAGTTTCATCAGGAGAAATGTCTTAAGGTGCCAAGAAGCTGCTGATTATGATGACGTTGAGGTAAGCCGTGAGGTTTACTGACTTTGAGTTTCGTCGTTCTCTTTGGAGTCGGTCAGTTTGATTCTGTCTTGTGTGTATCCTTTCTTTGCATTGGAATTTTCTGTTGTAAGTATGTATCTTCGAGTGATTCCCGGTTGTCGTGGGTTTTAGCCTTTTTTTGGTTTCTAATCGGAAGAAAAGGTTTCAGAATTTGCTGCTGCCGCGGTTTTTGTTGCTTCGCTGTTATTTTTGTTTTCGGCGAGATTTTTGAGTTCCGATAGATCTTCTTGGTAAATCTTGTTGGATGTGACGGTACGGTTGCAGTTGTTTCTTCAGCGATTACTTTCAGCGGAGACAATGAACACCGCTGATGATGCTTCTTCTTCTTTTCTTTTTTGGCCTGCAGATCGCTGCCCTGTCGACCTTCAACTCTTGAAATCTTCTTCTATCGAACTGCTTACGAAGACGTGCTCTTCGTCCTTTTCTTGGCCCTCATCAGGGCATCATCATCATGTGTACGTTATTCTTTAGTTTTCAACACATAAGCGAGGAACATATTCAAGACATAGTACTATAGTTTATTCTCCTTGATAGGTTCTCTCTAGATTCTCCGTCTCTCTGTCTCTCTGTCTCTCTCTCTCCATGGCAGCAGAGATAGACTTGCACAACAACAGTGATGATATCTACGGCGAGTTTGATGTGCGCGTTGTGGACAATGAAGAGCGTTACTTCTGCTTGCTCCAGCCGTGCGCGGAAAAGAATAAGTCTCTGTCCAATCGCCAACACTGGATCACACATCGCAAGTTCGTTCACAAAGAAAAAGACAACGTCAATTTGCCAAGCGGCCGCGTCATTCGGAAATGGCTCACCGAGAGGGCTGGGGGCTATCAACCCGTTGGTCGAATAACTGCTACACCACCACCACCACCAGCAGATCTGCGCATGATTACAACAAAAACAGCCCCATCATCATCTATTGAAGAGGAGGGGAATAACAAGACTTACAACCTGGTTCTTCAGATTTCAGGCCTCATGACTCAGCTTGGTAATGCATGGCAGGAGCTTGCAAGATCTGTTCAAGACTCTTCCCTGAGTAAGTATTAACGCCTCTTTTTTGGCTCTTTTGGGTTGGCATCACAGTGGAGACTACATGTTCTTGTCCAGATTACAAGCCATTGCAAAACCATGAAAAACTTGATGGGTCTTCAAAATATGTATAGGAGGCAACACACACAAAGCATGTCTGATTGGCATAGGCAGTGGGAGTCTTGATGGTCAGAGACATCCAAGAGGTTTTTACCAGTCTATTGAAACAAGAAATGTTGTTCAAGAGCTGATGCTCTGAGAAATAGTACCTCAATGCTTGTACATCTAGTGAGTCTATATGCCAGTTTCCTGTAGAAGCATGCATTTTGGGATTGTGGTCACTGGGATCCCTCATACAGTACCCTAACCCAAGGACTCATTGATGCAGTGATTGGGTTTTAGGGTGATGCAGAGGGTTCTTGCATTGTCTGATTCAGGCTCATGTCTTGGGTAGTGAGTGTTGGTGAATAGGAGATGAGCAAATCTGAATGTAGAGACTCAGCCACTATATTTGTTGATGCAGCTGTACCTCAGGCCTTACCACAGCTGGTGAGAGAGAAAATCAAGGAGCTATACCAGAGCTTTGATAGGGGGGTGTCTGTTTCAGCTGACATTTCTGAGATGAGGAAATTTGAGGAGAACAATGGTCGAAAGCAAAGAAGGAAGAGAATTGATAGAGAAGGAGAGGGTGACACAGCAGAGTGGGGATCTATGGGGAAGGCCATGGCAGGAGAGGTCCATTTTCAGAAGCAGCTGAAGATGGTACATGACAGAGATGGGCAACCAATGTATCACACAGGACATCATGAAACTGAGCACTCAATGGAAGAAGGTGTTGTGGTCAGTGTCCTTATGATGCTAAGCTTTTATCACCTCACTCATCCTTATTTGTTTGCAGATCGCATGCATTCATGAGAGTTTTTTGTATAAGCAGCTTTTTCATCTGAGTAAGTATTTTGCACCAATGCTTTCACATTGATTACTGTTGAATGTTGTGCATTGTGCTAATTTGCAGTTTGAATGTGGTGCAGGAAGATGGGCATGAGATTCATGGAATGGAGTCAAGGGTGGTGGAGGTGGGTTGGGGTCTGCAAGGACTTGGGCAAGGATTGTGATTAGATGGAACTGTGGTGACAGATGTAGATATGGAGAGAGGAATGAGAGGGGTGTCCAACTGGACAGCATGCATGATGTGGTTGTAAGGACTGACAAGATGGGATCAGCCATGGGGGTTTGGAGTTGGACTGGGGTAGGGCTTCTGTGCACCTGCTTTCAGACGTTGCTAACTGGCTTCCACAGAGAAGTGGTTGAGATCAAGTGGTATGTGCGCATCTCTTGATGGTGACAGGTCTTCTGGTCTGCATGCTTAAGCATTAGGTGGAGATCAAGAGTTTAGTAGTAGCCCACATTGTGGAGTGTGCTATTTTTACAGTTGCCCTCTAATGGAAGGCTGATTAAACTGGCTGCAGGCTCTATTGCCTTAGAGACAAGCAGTGTTTTCTGAGCAGTCCATCAGAAATGAGAGGTATGAAAGTCCCCAAGAGGTTAGCATGTGTAGAAAAGCTGGAGGGTATGGCAGGTGAGACAACAGAAGTGGTGCTCTAACAGTGAACTCATTTTTGCAGGAGAGAGAAGGAATTTGTGCTTTGGAGGTGTAGACATGACCAAATGGAGTGGGAGCTTTGTGCAATTCCTTGGCTAGAGACTAGCCCTTTGGACAGTACAGTTGCAGGCTTATCCTTTTAGTTATTGTTGGCAGGCTGGCCTTAGTCTTAGGTTCCATATTGCATCTCTATTAACCCCTAGGTATGAGGCCTAGAGAATCTTAAGGCCAGGAGAAAGGAGCCAGGTGTGCAAGTACCAGAGGTTGAAGTGGGGTATTCCCCTTCTCCATCATATTTATAGCAGAGTTTTCACCTTAATGGAGATTTTTTTTCTAGGCGGCAGATCAGGGTTCTCTGGTGATCTCCTGATACTTCAGTTTTCTTTGGATCCAACTGGTCTGAGTATGTTCTCTATCAATGGTGTGTTGGATAAAATTGCATCTGTAGCTTTAGCTTCCAATGATTGACCAAAAGGTGAGTTTTAGTGTGAAGTCTCCCACTGTGATTTTTACATTATGTTTATCTTGTAAGTCCTGTTTCACTCATAAGGTGCTTGTGTGTGGTGCCTTGGACTTTGAATTGACTGATGTTGGGAACTACAAAGGAACAAGTAGTCCTCTGAATGTTCTGAATTTTGAACATTTCAATTATGTAAACCCTTTAGTGCTGAGTTTTTGGAGGGCAGGTGTTGCAAGTGTGTGCAACATGAATGCAAGAATGGCAGCCAAGGGCTTTCCAAATTAACATCCCCATAATGTGCTGGAGTTGTCTTCTAAGTGGTTTGTATACCCCCTTCAATTTTTCTTGCATCCTGTATTGGGTTTTTGTCCCTAGTTACTGTCCTTTCATCTTAAGATATCAACTTGTAGCAACTCATCTGACTGTAACCCATTCATTTCAATGACACTGTATCATAATGCTGTTCTTGTTTGGAGAAGTCATCAGTTACGTGATATGTGCTGGATCTATGTACCAGGACAGTGTTCATATTGTGGTCAATTGTCATTGGAATTTGATCTTGTATCTTTCTTTCTAGAGTTTTCCATAATGTGGGGTGGCTCTCTGCAGAATGTAAATGGCCAATTAACTCATCAACCAGCTCAGGCCTGTAAAAGCTTGTGTGTGAGAAAGCTTATCCAAACTGAGTGATGGAGTAGTGTACTGTCAGGCCACTGTCTGAGTGGGTAGACCTTACATTGCCCATTCTATTGATCTACTTTACTGATTCATGATAGGATAGTGGCTGGCAGCAGTACTGTTTGAAGTCACCTTTCATGTACAAAAGCTGTTGTGGTGTACTGTCTGCAAACAATATTGTACACCAAGTTCAGGATCATGGTAAGTGAGAGGAAGGGGGGTGGGGGGTCCTAATTTGATGCGACCTTTGTACACATGAGCAGTAGCCTCTCTTCAGGAAGCATTATCTGGAGGCTGGGGGAGCTCAACAAGGCTCATAAGGTTCAAGCTTTTCTCATGGAGGAGGAGATCCTTGGAGTTCAAGCTAGAATCAGAATGCAACAGCTGGCTCGATACAGTGAAGTGAGAATGCCCAGATTACACTTCCAATTTTGAGTACATTTCAGATGAGCATGGCCATATTTGTATGCAGCTTGGCCATATGTGTGCACTCCTAGGTACTTCACATGCCCAGAACCTACAAATCTCTGTTTCTTCTTCAGAAATTTGTTGCAGCCCGAAGGCCTCAAAAATGATTGAGTCTGATCTGTGGATTTGTTTAATGACTCAAAGCCATGGGTTGTCTCCCCATGTTAATGGATTGAAAATAAGAAATGTAAAAGATTTTTTTGAAGTCGAAGTTTTGGGCAAGCTCATTTTTTGTCCTTTGCAAATTTAAAAGTTATTAAATGTTAGATTCTCAATTGTCATTTTGACCTTTTGCAAAACAAGATCAATGAATTAGACAAACATTTGTAGAATGCAAGATTGGTAACAAGGCAAGATTGGTACCCTAATGATGATCAGATCCCTTCATAGACAGCTCCAATTACGTGGGGGAAAAAGGAAAATGAGAAGTGGAAGTATCTAGTGGTGACTTCTGTGGAAGTATGTGCCATGTATAAGAATCTACCTTCAAGTGCAAGTTTGTGTACTGCTATTCAAATGGGGTTGACATTTCACCTGCCAGTGGAAGACTTTTTTCTTTTTGAATTGATGAGCTGGGTGAGGAAGTTCTGGCTTGATTGAAAGCGCAGGTTAGCTTCTGTGAGAAATGCCAGTTTGTGGGGAGATTTGAGTGCAGTTGAAAGTCAATTGTGAAGAAAAAAGAGTCAGGACAACTCTTGTGCTCTTCTGTGTCCATGGTGGCATGGGATGATGCTGATGCTGATGCTGCACAGTAGGGGGAAAGTGCCAACTGAGCAAATGTAGGCAGTGCTATTTACCATGCCGAAATTTAGGAACAAAAGGTCAATGTTCACCATCAAACTCTCACTTTCTGTTTTTTGGACTCTTGATAGCATGAGTCTTGCAAGTAAGATGATTACTTAGCTAATCACAGATGGTATAATTCTGACTGCTACTATCCCACCAGTGCAGTCCAACGGCTAGCTGATAGCAGCAGCTGCCTGCAGTCGCCCGCAGCCGCAGATCGGCTGCAGCTGCGGCCAGGATTTTTAGCAGCGGCCGGGTGCAGGCGGCTGTGCACCTCAACGGGCGGCTACAGCTGCGGCGGTTATTCAAAGAGTACATCCTAATTGGTATCAATTTTCAAAGCGTCATGCATATGTATTATAAAGAAGCCAAATTAGCGTCATTAAAACAAGATATTCCGCCTTGGCAACCTTAGAAGTTAGTACTAGAGTTCAAACTCCAGAGTTAGTGCTAGAGTTCAAACTCCAGAGTTAGTGCTACTTTGCAGCGCATTTTGCAGAGTAGCATACGGTGCTCACTGCTTCTTAGTGCAAGTTTTTGACTTTGAGATCAGCATTTTCAGATTTTGCGTCTTGACTAGCACAACACATCATGCAATGCTTCGAGTCGTTTGATGACGCTAAGAAGATATTTGTTGATTTGACCAGCAAGAACTCGTAGTATGTAGTGATATCCTATACGTTGAAAAATTGGCGATCAACCAACAAGTTATGGAATCGCATGGGCCAAGTGGTTGTGAAGGCCAGTGGCAAGTGGGTGCACCTCGATGTGGAGGTGGATGGCAAGGGGCGGACCAAGACGATGTACGTGTGCACCTGCATCAAGCCCACTTGCCTTAGTATCTACGTATACAACTCGCGGGATGGCATGTCGTCGATGAGTGGTCACACCTGTTTGCGTGCGGTTACTACAGCTTCTTCGAACAGCTTAACCGTTTGGGCGAGTAAGCGCGACATGCCAACCGACTCCGCCAAGTACAACATGACCAATGCCCTCGTCAACATGTGTTCGTGGGACATTCGCTCGTTCTCGTCGATGGAAGGCATAGGCTTTGAGAACGTCATTTAGACCGCCTCGGACATTAGCTTTACAAGCAAAACGTCACTGCTCGCCAAGGACTTGTTGCAGTCCCGACAGACCATCAAGCGCAATACGATGGTCCGATTTGACAAAGGTGTCTTGAAGCTACAAGTCATCCTGCACAAGCACTTCATTGACAATGGGCACGTTGCATTCTCCACTAACATTTGGACGGACAACATCACATAGATGACGTACAGTGTTAACACCTTGCACATGATCGACGACAATTGGGTCATGCACACTCACGTCATGTCTTGTGATGAGTTCAACGAAGGCATGAACCACACCGTGCCAGCAATTCATTGCAACTTTGTTAAGAACGTCCGCCCGTTCATATCCTAGAAGGAGGACGAGGTGACGGTTTAGGCGGCGAACTGGCAGGTGGTAGTCAAGTCGGATGAGGCGTCGAACAATAACGGAGTAGAAGGAATGTCGTCGCAGTTTGAGCTAGACCTGTGTTATTGTCATCGCCTGTCAACATGTATCAGCTATGTGCTGTAGAAGTAGACCCGCATGGTGGGCGATGTCAAGTAGCCAACGGCCTACCTCTTTTACGAAAAGTCCAAATCGGTCTTTGACACGATCGATGATGCAAGGGCGTTAGTCATGTACATGAAGAAGACGTTCCTAAACAAGAAGTTGAATAATAAGATGAAGCAGGACGTGGCGACACGCTTTGACGGTCTTTTCATCATGTTACAGTCTATGGCCATTGAACTAACTACGTCCATCGAGTTGCTGAAAAAGAGGAAACAAGAGGAGTGCACCGAATGCATCATCTAACCACTGCTGATTAAATTTATTCGACTACTGCACTATTTCAAGCTAGCCAGCAAGTCCTTGGACTCGTTCCTCACGCCCACCATTCATCTCGTCGGCATGTGGTTTGCCAAATTAACGGCCCACCTTTAATCGCGAGTTGAACCCATCACTGTCGACGGTACAGACGGTAAGAAGGTGACCATTGCAGTTGACAGTGACGAGATTGGCCCCATCAAGGTGCTCCTACTCGATCAACTCAAGGAGAAATACTTCCTTAAACCGCTCCACGCTACTGCCACCTACTTGGATCCGCTGCAAAAGAACCGCTTGCTCGATTATGATTTCACTCAAAAGTTGATCGACCATGGCCTGCTCTACCTCAAGGACATTATGCACAAGGTTGGCCCACCCAAGCAGATGGCGGTGTCCAAGTTTGGTGACAAGCGTCCATTACCAGCAAAGAAGATCCGCGCCAAGAAGCCGCACACCGTCTTTGTCCACGTCGACTGTAGCCGAGATGACAGCAACGACGATTCTTCAAAGAATGACAGCGACCACGAACAAGGCGAGGCGGCCTAGTTCGAGGCCCTTATCGAACACGAGTTGGCTTCATGAATCATATCGCTTGCTCAAGGTTGAGAAGAGCGACAAGAAAGTTTTGCTTTAAGAGGATACACGTAAAAGAGCCCAACCAGATGCCGAAGTTTAGCACGACGTCGGCCTATTGCCATGGTGGAAAATCAAGTCCACTAATTTTCCCATTCTAGCTCACGCCGCTTGTGCCATACTCTGCATTTTGGCTTCGAATTCGATGCCAAAATGTACATTCTTGTTCGCCGGCAATACGCGGACCAACAAGCGCAACACGTTGAAGCCCGACACGCTGAACACCCTCCTCTACCTTCGCTCCAATTAGGACTTGGACTATTCACAGTAGGCTAACATTTTTTTTATAAACACATGAACGAATATGATGAAAACAATGATGCGGGGAAAAGGCTAAAGCTAAAATGTTGTGGTGGTGGGTGGCTATGATTGCGACTCGATATCACTAGGTAAATCAAACGGCTGCGGCCGAGAATTTAGCTAGAATAAAATGGCCAGGCTACGGCCGAATCCTGTAGGATGTGTGGACAACATTGTATCCCACACTTCATATGAGAGGTGATGAACGTACTCTTCCAAGACAACAAAATGTGTGCAACAGTTGCAATGAACTTCTTAAAAGTCAGTGCCTCATGATGTTGCCCCTGGTTGCATACTGCAAGGGATGGTGCATGGAACCAATATATCTATGAAATTGCAACAATTCAATCTCCACAATAACAAACAATTTGAAAGTAACATGGCAACTAAGTGCAGTCATTACAAAATGTGAAACAATTAATCACCTTCATGACAAATCACACTTCACTATTGTAAAAAACATATATATGTATATATATTGGTTCTTTTTTACATGAGCTAAATGTTGTGCAACTGATGTTAGACACTAGCATGTGTGTTGCAAATCTTCTTGGATGTGACTTATGTTGGAGAGATTGTGATTGATGTTTGGATGAGAACATCTGTGGGTACAAATCTCTTTTTAGGATGGGGTAACTAATGCCTGAGAGATGATTTGCAAAAATCAGCTTCTTTTTTATTGTTTTTGCCAAGCAAACAAAGATATAACATTCTGACACACAAGAAAGACCTAAAAGAGTATGAAAATGCAAAGAAAATCTTCGATCCACCAGAGGACAAGAAAATAAGTCTTTCTTGTACTAGCATTAAGAAGGTCACTCAGACTACCTGTTGCAGTACAAATCTGCACACTTATTTATTTGTTGTTTCTAATGATATTCAAATTACTCAATTTGAACATGTTTACAAGACTTTCTATTGAGACCTATTGAGAACCATGTTGAAACCATGAGGAAATGTTTTTTTTTAATTTTATTAAAACCTTTTCAATGATAATAAGATCATTCAATTTGAATGCATTTAAAAAACATTTTTATCAACAGGTGCCAAATTAATTTGAACATGATTCAAAACTTATCATTGATACCATAGTTAACTTTATTTAACAATAATTCTTTGGCACTTTCTTGATAACTTTCTGTAATTTTGGCACTACCCTTGGGATTTAAAATGGCTATTCAACTAGTGACATGGCATGATGGATAAAAGTCTAGTAAACTATCTATTATCAAGTGTCTGTTCAAAGATGGACATGTATATGTAACATTGGTAACATTACTTGAGCACTTCATTATTTGTAAACAATTTATGGTTAATGAAGACATTCTATGGGGGAACCAAAGTTGTTTAGATAGAAAACAGAGTTGTGCAAATAGAAAAACTATGTTGTTTAGTTGTTGGTCCAATTTCGCGACTTAAGATGGAGGATCACTTTATGAATGGTTCACCCATCAAGGGAAATCGAAAGAGGGTCTTTGTTTTGAAAGAAAGCATCACCATCTATCAATCTTAGAGTGTAGACATGAATTAAAAGGTGAACTTTCTTATCAAATGTTGCTCAACATGAGAGCTAGTGGTTAAGCTCTTTATGCTCTCATCATCCAACCCATCATTTCAAGACATCTTTTAGAGTAGAGTGATTCAATTTTGACATGTTTCATTAGAAACCTTAGACCTTAATTTCAATGATTTTTTATTTATAAAAAAAGCATTCGCTCGATTTTAAAATATTTTAAAACTCCTATATTGAGACCTTTTCAACAACATTAATTAAGATCACTCATTCAAATTTGGGCATATTATTTTTAAGCTATTTTTAAATTATTATTGTTATTATTATTATTGAGACCTCTCAAATAAATAGGTAGGGAACCACCCATTTTTTGACATGGTTTTAAATTTTTCTCAAACTTTTCTCAAATTAGATTTAATTTGAACATTTATTTTGAACCTTCTTACTGTTCATTCTTGAGATTTAGGGTTTCTCACTTTGTTGGTAGGAAAAGAAAATCTTGGAAGCATTTGAAGGACCAATTGTGAGTCATCAAGTCCCCCATCCCTCCCTTCTCTCTCTCTTCTCTCTCTGTCCCCTTCTCTCGCTCGCGTTCTCTGGCTTCGGTAGCACGGACTTTGCGATCGAGGGCCCGACAAGGCTCACAAGCAAGCAGGCAACGGATTCTTCTTTGACTACTCGCACGAGCAAATTGGCGACTTTTTCTTCTTCTACGGTTTTTCTTTTTTGCTTTGGGGTTTTTGTTTTGACAAGCACGCAAGCCACCAATTTGACGACCGTTTTTTCGTTGTTGTTGCTGTTCCGCAACTAACTGCGGTTTCTTAGTGCGTCTTGGGTGATGGATTCGTCGTGTTGCGAGAGCTGGCGTTGTTGCTCTTCAAACATCTTTACGGCCTTGGGTGGCCTTAAGCAGCAGCAGCAGCAGCGGGAGGAAGTTGAGGAGCGTGTCAAGTGTGGAGAATGTTTGTCGTGCTACTGTTTTCTTCTTTTGAGTGCAAATCCTCCGCGGACCCCTTCTGCCAGGACGTAGGGTTTTGCGGGAGGTAAGCGGTGGGGGGCAGATTTTGGCGTAGTTTTGACAAACAGATGTGAGTCGCCGCGATTTGGGAGCCATCCAAGATCTTCTGTCCATTTGGGAGCGAACAGCTGTCGAATATCCCGATTACAACCCAACATCGTCATGATCAGGTGTGAGGCCGTAGAAGAAGAGCACGAGGAATGCAGTTCCAGTGATGATATGACTAATGAAGAGGACCATACCTGTCAGCAGCAGTCATCGGATGTTCAGTCTCCCCCGTTGTTTGGGGAGGCGAATGTTGTTGTTGCTGCTGCTGTCACTGCTGCCTCCCCCATGCGCGGTAGGAACAACAGAGGAGGGGGAGGAGGAAGCTCGGATGTTGTCCAGGTTTGCAATGACCATGATGAAGGAGGTTCCAATTGCAGCAGCAAGAAAGAGGAAATGCAGATCAAGGTAAGCCAACCATATGGTTTTGTACTTGGAATGACTATGGAGGTGGACCATGGTTTGTTTCTAGCAGAGAAAATAGTAGAACGATTGGTTTAGGGTTTCAGATTTGTGGGACTGGGGTCTTTGGAAGAAGGGTTTGTAGTTGATGTAGAGTAGTTTGCAGGTTGCAAATGTGATCTTTGTGTGAGAGGATACTCGCTTGTAGTCCCTCCTCTCAAGGTGCCCAGCATATTTTGCTTGATACTTTTTTCCTTTGGGGGTCAAGATTCTGGATGAGGATTTTTGTTTAGGGTTTCAGATTTTAGGGACTGGTCTTTGGAAGAAGGTTTGTAGTTGCTGATCAGTAATTTGCAGGTTGCAAATGTCATCTGTGTGCGAGAGGATACTCTGTTATGCAGAGCCCAAGGAGGAGGAGGTGAAGGAGGAGGAACAACAGGGGATGCAGATTGTGGGCAAAATGCTGATATGGTAGATGGTACTGTCGATAGGGTTAGGGATGAAGGCACAGGTGAGCCTTTGTTACCTCCACCTCACAAAAGCTCCTTCATCAAAGATAAAGAGGATAACGGCTGCAGGCTGGATACCCCAAGCATTGGTACTGGTGCTGCATCCCTTCCTCTGAGCTCACCGACAGGAACACAGGGTTCCAAGCAAGAAAAATTGGCCGAAGGCTTCCTGAATGCTTCTCCAAGCTGTGTGCAGGAGATCCATGCATTTGAAAGGGCTGCAAGCTCTCAAGGAGATGGATCAGAAAATAAACATTGTGAAGAGCCCATGAGCCCCAGGATTTGTGTGGCTCCTGCAGACAAAGGCAGAGTTGTGAAGGCCATGATGCTCTTTGGATTTGATGTGATGGAACCTTCACTTCTCAAGCAGAAGAGAAAGAGAGATTCAATTGAGTTGAGTGGGGCTGGATGCAAGGATTTGCAAGAACAGAATGCTCTTCTGGCAGATGAATCAATGTCCCATATTATGCCAAGGAAAACATGGTCTGAAGAAAGTGTTGAGGAAGATGTGGATGTGGAGCCACTAAGTGAACCTGGTGAGGATGTAGAGGTTGTTGCTTTGCTAGCAACTACTACAGCTGCAGCCCAAACAACAGCTGAAGTTCAGAGCCATTGCTCAGGTTCAACTGGTCCTCTTTGGGAGAATCGCCAGTATGGTTGCCTACGCTGCAAGCGAAGTTTTGCTAACTCACAAGCTCTGGGTGGCCATCAGAATGCACACAAGCGAGAGCGGCAAGAGGCCAAGCGAGCACAGGTGCATGCCAATCGGATGGCAGCAGCAGCAAATGCTGACAGACTCTCTGGCTGGGGTGGGAGAGGAGGTTACCGCACAGAGTCTCATCTTCCTTGGTCACAGCTGCTGACACCTCGTGGATCACGGCTGACACCCCTGCAAGATTCACAGCTTGTGCATCCACATGGCTCACAGTCAGTGGGTGCAGGCACAGGTTGCTATGGGGGTGTAGCTCCAATGATGATGTCACATGGTATGTCAATGATGAGCGGGATTGTTCCAGGCCATGCGTATGTGAACCCCAGTTACAACTATCAAGGAATGCAATGTGTACCCTCTCCTTATTTTGTTCTCCCTAGCCCAGATATGATGGGGTTTCAAGGATTTAGACCACCATTTGTAAGTATGTATCAGGACTATCTTCAACATGGACAGGCGCCCAATCTCCTCGCAGTGCCTTCTCCAGGCATGCATCCACCTCAACCATGGCCACCATATCAGTCCCAGCAGCATCAGCCCTTGCCACTTCAGCTGGCAAGAGGACGTGGCTTGCATGTAGAGGGTGTAGCAAACCCTAGGGATGAAATGGCAGAACACCAGGTGATCCAACCACAACAGCAACAGCAACAGCTTCTTGGGGGACAGACATATGGTGACTCATTAGATCTACATCTTGGGCTGGGACTGCCTCCTCTAACTGAACACTGAGGGAGAAGAGGCCATTGACAGAAGGGGTAAATAGTTCAATCTCAGCATGGTTCATGACTACTTTCTCATGAAGGAACAGGAGGGATGCTGAGTTTCTGAACCATCAGGAAGGGACATTGATTCTGTCAACAGGTTGGTTCTGTGCCAGATACTCTGTCACTCTCTATCTCCAGTGCCTGATTTCTTTTCTTTCTCACTGCTTTCTTTGCTCTATCATTCACACTTCAACTTCCAACATACGCCTGCCCCTGAACCATTGTCCCATACACATCCATGGCTATATCAGCCAGATAGAAAACCAGATGCCTTTTGTCTATTCTCCATTGTCTTGGAGAGGACTATATTCACATTACTGGGCATGGCGTTTGGAATGCACCATAGATAGCTTGCAAGATACTGATACCTTGTGCCAGGTTTAAACAGGATATAAATCTATACTGGGTAGTTTTCATACTGTCATTCCTTCCTTCTGTTGTTTGCATTGCAAAATCTGTCATTATTTCTAACTGGCCCAATGACCAAGTATTTTTCTTTGAATCATTCCATTCACCCCTGCACAGTTTTGGGGTCTCCCTTTCTGTGTAGTCTGGTGGTTCTATTATCATGTTTGAGTGTGGTTTCTTTGATCCCTTTGACAAGTAAGTATTCTGCAAGTCTCATCCTAATTTGGGGCCTTTGAATCCAACAGTTTGTGGGGCAGATCCATCAGACACTAGCTTGAAACCTGGCTTATCCTTGTTTTTTCTTTCTCTATACAGAGCAAGTGGCTTGAAAAATTAGTATGGAAATGTGCTGAAAGAAATGAGGGTTCCCAACTACATGGATTGGGTTTTCGCATGGGTGTAGGTCAATGTTGTAGGTACGTCTCTGGAGTGCTAGCTGATATTATGGCTGAGTCTTCCCATTGTTTCTGGAAATGCAACAGGAACTCAGGAAGCAGATGTGTGTATGCTGTTTTGCCTGAAATTTTGGGCAGGGTGTTATATACTTATCTACACCCACCTTTGGAAGCTGATTTGTTCATTGGGGATTCATGGCAGCTCTTCACTGCTATCCATGATGAAACTGATGGTTTGGCACATTGTGGAGTGGCGGTTGTGAGGTCATGACTGCACTCTTAGTAATGCTACCTTCAAAGTGTTGTTCTTTAGATTTTTTCTGAAATTTCATGAGTATGGATGTATGTCATGCCATCGATACTTTGACTGAATTATGTGAGTATGTGCAACTGTCTCTCAGGGCATGAAGTGAAGTCAGATTTCCCATGCAACTTGTAATGTGGAGTTCACATGGAGAGAAGTATGCACATCCAAGGCAAAATCAGGGTGTGTCTTGTTCTGCATATCCTGGGAGCTTTGCTTTCTTTGGTTAAATCCTTCTTCATATGCACCAGTGTGTGAATTCTATGCTCTTGGATGATGACTGAGTATGGTCAACAATCAACATGCAGAACAACTTCTAATTGTTGGCATCTTCATAGTTATCCTGGGGAAGCTGAGATGATGGTTTGAAGTTTGTCATTGTTTCAAAGCTTCTGATCTGCGAGCTCTTTTGGGTGTTATCATTACCAGGCATTTGGTGTTTGGGGGTGTGTCCTGGCCACTTCAGGGGTTAATGCTTTACACCTTCTGTGTACATTTATTGAGGTTGTTTTTGTTACCATGTTTCAACCTACACTCAATTTTGTCATCTTAGTTTTTCTTTTGCTGGAACTGACACAATAGGTACTTTAGTGTTATTGTTGACTTTTCTCTGCAATCATGTAGATATGTTTATACATATGCTCACTCATAGATGTGTTTATAGTCCTTCTGTTATAGCCGAAGAGTCCTTCCAACCAGGAACTTAAAGCAGGTGTTGTAGTGCAATAGAGCAGGTGCATGTTTGTGCTGGCCAAAATCTGAAAACTTGGTGGAACTGATGATTATTTTTGTTCAGTGGTTGTAGTAACTTCCAGTTCTCAGTTGCCTCCTGCACACGGTGTAAAGTTTTGCAGATGATCAACAAGAGGCCTAGCCTGCTCTCAAGTTGAACAGGCTAAAAGCTTGGCTGCAGTTTGTGTGGTCTGTGCAGGATTGGGGGACTGTAGCTATGTAAAACATGACCAGGAAAAATTTCTGTTCAAAATATGGTGAGTCAACAACCCTGGGATTGAGATCTTTCACTTTTCCCCCCATTTGAAACTCTACTACCTGACATACAGTGTGAAACTGATACCACTTGCCTTGAGCAGCACTAGACATGGACAACCAGAGGGGATGGTTGTGCAGAAGGGGGATAGTCATGCAGAGTGGGGATGGTCATGAGCTTTTCATTTTTATAAAGGCTTTGGTTATTCTCCAAGCATGAATTCTGGTCATTTTGTTTATTTTTGCCCATGGAAGTGAAAGTGCAGCACTGAAGTCAACTTGTTGGCTTTCATGTTGGCATCTGAATGGAAGGATTTTGGCTTGACTTTACTCTTGTTCTTTCCAACAATCTGCCAACACGGGAAGGCAAAAGAGTATACACATTGGTTGCATCACATTGTGTTGTTGTCAACGCCTTAATTTGCATCCACAACATGAGAGTTCAAACAAAACCATGGCAAAGTTTTTTTTGTGTGATGTCATTATAGTATTAAATTTGTTTGGGATTAGATTAATTTGGGTGTGTGATATGATTGTGTAAGTGAAAACAAAATGTTTTAAGTGCTGTAAACTTGATATTGTAGATTGCTATTGAATGGAATAATGTTGAAAACAAGTGAAGTTTTTATTGTATATGAATTGAAATCAGTTTGGTCACTTTTTAATATTTGATTGTAGAATATTACATAACAACCATCAAATCATGAACATTTTCAAAGCCACCCCATAGAAACTGCTTCACCAATCAATGGGAAGATGGACTTACATTTTGGTTATTAAGAAAGTTTGCAAACTCTTTTATGAGGGTGTAGTGGTTTTTTTGGCAATTCAAATTCCTTTGTCAACTTGTTCAAATGAAATCCCTTCTCTTTCAAAGTTTCTTTGGTTAACACACAATTTTCCCCATGCTTGTTGTGGAGAAACTCCTAACAATGCTGAAGGAGGATTGGATATGAGGGTCAAGCTTTGACTAAAAGAAGAATAATTCACAATCTACTTCATTTGCAACTATGTTCCATGAATCAAAATGAAACATGACTTATGAAATGTCAACAATATGATCATGAAGGCCACCAAATGTAAATCACCAAATCAATAATTAAATTGGACATGCATCCCCAATTGTCCAACCTCAAGTGTCAAATATTCAAAAAATGCAATTAGCAAAACTCTCACTGTTGTTATGATTAGAGTATTTTGTACTTTCAAGTCTTCATGCATTTGGCTCATTTACCTCACAACCACTTGGTGCGTACACATCCAATGACCACGAAATTGAGAAACATTGAGAAGATCATGTGGATTCTTGTTTAGTGAGGAGTTATGTTCTGGTGCTAGAATTGGGGTGTAGAATTATCATCTGTAGACAGCTCCAATGTGAAGCTCTACAAATGCAATTGGCAATAAACAAGCTGGGTTTTGGTGTAAATTAACAAAATCCTTTCCATGTTGCCTTTTGTTTGTAGACAATTTGCAGAAAAGTTCATTAGGAATGGAACATGCCAACTACATGAAAGAACTTTATAATTTGGGAAATGCAAGAGGCATGTAATTTCATGAATGTTTATCCTCAAATGTTTTGTTGTTCTTTATGTTAATATTTTGTTGGTTGTTATTCACTTTTATGTGCCAATGTTTTGGTCATATATCATGGCATCTGCTTGCTATCAAAATGTTCTCCTCCAAGAGTTTTAGAGCTTCTCCTCCTAAGTTTTCTTAGGTTCATGTTTCCCATATTTTAGAGCTTCTTTGTCAGTACGCAAAAACTCTCAATTAAATATGGGAGAAAATTCATGAGAGTAGTTTCCATTGGGAAGCCCAAGAAAAAGAGCCTTGCAAAATTGGCCCAACAATAGGGTGAGAGCAAGAAGTTTACATTTACCTGATTTGTAATTGTCAGTCAGGAGAGCCTTACACTGTAAACTAGTTAGGGTCAACTGGTCTTTCAAAGTGCATGTGATAGGCACATAGAACATTGTGAGTTCTAGCAAGTAGTCCACAAAGCTCCTAACGAGGTGGCAAAATCTTTCCCAAGTGCCAGTTACATCAAATAATAGCCTTTGGTCAGACTGGCAACCCAATTTCTTGTAGATCACAAGTTCTTTCAACGGGTCTTATTCTTAGAAAGGATTTGAACATCAAACAAAAGTCTGTGACATGGTTAATGATAGAAGGCTGGACTTGTCACTGAGTTTAGTACATTTTCAAGATGAAAATGTAGCCAGGGGCAGCTATTACAGCCTGCTTGGAAACAGAACTTCACCCTTTAGCCCAATTAAGCAAAGCTGAATCTATGACCTTGTAATAATAAGAAATTAGAACCCAAAAAAAGGTTTCACATGGGTAAGTGGGATGTTGAGACTTACAGTGAACAATAATGTTTCTAAACATGGTCCCTCATCAAGAACTGTGTCAACAAATGTGAAAAGGTGACAGGTGAAGAGTTCACTCATAGCACCTGGCCCCACACCCACTTCAATTTCTCCCCTTCCAACAACCTGCAAAAAAAACTGACAGCATCTTCTAAACTCAAATGAAAAACAAACGGGTCCAAGTATCCAACACCTCAAAAGAAAGGAATATCCTTTCTTTGTTTGGTGAGAGAATGCAAAACAAATCTAATGCAAAACCAAGTTCTGCAACCCTAAAAAAAAGTGGGTTGTAGAACAAAAGTTGGTTTGGTCATAGTCAGTCTCCATTTCTTTTTTTGCCTTTTTCAGAGCGACATACTGATATACCATATTAGCATCCCAGAAGCAGAAAAGTACAGGAGCACATCATCTGGATATTTCTCGTATTGGGTCTTGTACCAGCAGTGTAAGATGTGGCATCTTCTGCAGTTTCAGGCAGCCAATGGAATATAGGTTGAACTGGTGGAACCAGAGATCATCTAACCTTACAAAATCCACCTCTCGCAATTGGTTGCTCACAGGAGATGAGGAAGATAAGACCCAAGACCACAACTCTAACCCACCACATCCAACCCCATATCTATGATTGATCATGTGTGAATCACCTGAAAGAAACTAATTTACAGTTCCAAAGGACTCACCTTTGCTAAAAGATTGTCAAGAAAGACAAGCCGGGAGCAATTAGGTGCATTTCACAGAAATTTAAGAGGAAGTATTTGATCAAAGGGTTGAACCCCTTTGGAGAAGCATCACTTCTTGTGCTTGGAGTTGCAGGTTGACGAACCTTGAAAACCCTGTGAATGTACATTAAAGCCTCCACATGATCCCAGAATACTCCATGTGCTCTCATCAGCAGGAATACCATCCTTCAACATTTCATCGTAGATTTTGAAAACTCCAAACGTATTGCCTGCCCTTAGAAAGCTGCCAAGAAGAGTATTGTATATCACAATGTTGGGCTTACATCCACTTGCTCTCATCTGATGGAATATCCTGCACGACGACTCCAGATCCCCTGCTCTCCCTGTAATTGCATCACACTGTAATTACTTCTTGCATGAATAGAGAAGAAAAGCTGACTCTTACAGTTTACAGCAGATGAAAACCTTGAATCAACAATCACATACATAGTTGCTTGCATAAACACCTCTACAACGTGATCAGATACTATGAGATGTCTAAAGTTTTACCAACATACCAAAGCCATTAATCAGAATTCCGTAAGTGACAATGTCAGGGCAATAGCCTTCATCCTTAAGCTGCTGAAGAACTTCACACATCTCATCCAGCCATTTTGCTTTACCGAGCATGTCCATGAGGATGTTATACGTGAAGATATTGGGAACATAACCCTTCTCCCGCATCTCTTTGAACAGATTGAAAGCTGCCTCTACATCCCCAGCCTTGCCTAGCACATGAATGACTGTGCCATAAATCAGTATGTCAGGTTTGCAACCAGTTTCTCGCATCTGATTGAAAAGATCACATGCCTCTTTGTACCTTCCAGCTTTTCTCAGACTCTGAATAAGACTAGCATATGTGAAGTGGTCTGGCAAACATGTTGGTGATGAACCCATAGCTCGAAAGAGCTGGTATGCCTCCTCTACTTTTCCTGCCTTTCCAAGACAGTTGATCAGAGAGTTGTAGTTCACCACATTGGGTTCACACTGTTTCTGCTTCATTTCAAGAAACAGTTGGTATGCTGCATCCAGCTTGCCAGCCTTGCCTAAACCATCTATAAGGACACCGTAAGCCATGGAGTCAGGTTGACAACCTGCTTCAATCATCTCCTGGAAAAGCTTCATGGCTTCATCTACTCTGCCCAACCTGGCAAAGCTTTGAATTATAGAGCTGTAGGTAATTACTGTCGGAGCATAGTTATGTTGTTGTTTCATATCTCGAAATAGTTTTGCTGCTTCCTCAACTCTTTTCCCCTTGCCAAGTGCACTAATCAATATGTTGTATGTAGCCACATCCGGCTGGCAGAGTCCACGCTCTCTCATGTCAAATTGAAAAAGTGCATAAGCTTCATCGATTCTCATTCCTTTCCCCAGACAGTACATCAAGCTGTTGTATGTGAGAATGTCAGGGCTGTATCCTTGAGTTTTCATGTGTTCAAAGAGCATGAGTGCAGCATTGATGTTTCCTGTTCTACCCAGTCCATCAATGAGGATGAAGAACGTGGTTGAATTTGGCAGACAGTTTCCTTTTGCCATTTCTTTGAGGATTTCATGAGCTTTGTCAAGATAGCCTCCTCTCACCAGCACTTGTATCAAGGTGTTGTACCCCTCCACTGTCACAGGACATCCAAAATGCTCCATCTCTTTGAAAGCTTCCAAAGCTTCTCCTATCAAATTGGCCCTGCCCCATCACCCACCCAGCCTATCAAAACCTCTTGCCACAATGGTCTTTGTTGTATGTTTGCAAGCTTGCAAACCACCATGGCTTCTTCTGGCTTTGGGTTGTTGTGAATTCCTTGTTCAGTTACAGTTCGATGATGGATAAAAAAAGAGAGAAGAGAAGAGGTACCTGCCATAGCTTCTAACAAGTGCAAGGTATGTCGCAGCAGTGACATCCAAACCAGAATCTCGCATATCTTCCAGGAGTTGCCGCATAGCATTGAAGCGGCGAGCACTTCCCAGGCGACCTATCATCACAGTAAAAGTATGGGAAGAGATGATGTGACCAGCATTTTGACAAACCCAGTTGAAGAAGGAGAGACCCACGTCCACATCTTTCAACCTCTTCACAATCTCGCTCACATGATGCTCCTTCATCCCAACTGCAAAAGGCTCCAGTAATCTCACAGTCTGTGAACCCCATTTCCTCCCCTTCAACACCTTGCTCATCTCTGCAACTACTCCTAGCTCGCGCTGCCGACATGGTTTTCCAACTTTCGGATTGTTGTTTCCAGCCCTGTCTTCTTCGGCTTCTTCCTGATGAACGATGCTACTGTCGAGCTTTTCTTCTTCTCCTCCTTCTTCCTCTTCTACTGCATTATTCAATGCTACAATGTTTCTGGCTTCTTCTAGGTCTACCACATCTTCGGGAAAGAGTACCAGTTCAGACGACGTCGAAGCTTGACGCACCAGCAGCTCTTGCGACACAACAGTACAAATGCTTCCAACTCCTTGAATTGCGAAAGCGCGACTACGAATACCTGGGATGAGAAGAATCAGGGATGGAGCAGCAAGGCGAAAAAAGCAGCGGCAGCAGCGATGATCAGAAGAAGAAAAAGGCGGCGGCGGCGGCAGCGTGGTGGTCGTCTCTCTCACAGCGTGACTGGCGTGATTTGAAATTCCTCCATCTCTGTTCTGCTGCTGCTGGACATGCAGCAATCTTCTGCTTCGGAATCCATCATCATCGCTAACAACAACAACAACAGTCTTGTGGCCAATTGTGAAACACCCACCACGTTTGCCAAAGAGTCTGCTCCTTTGTTGCGCAATCAACAACCGCAATCCAGACATGGGAAAGAGAGTGCAGCAAAGATCAACATTTGGGGATGTTGATGATGATGATGATGACGATGATGATGGAAGAACCTCCTCCTCCTCCTCCCCCGAAGCAACTCCTTCTTCTTCAAACCTTCTTCTTCTTGAGCTTACAACAACAGGTGACCTCCAATTTGCTGCATTTGCTACATAACAAATCTCTTCGAGAACTAGAATTTGATGATGCACTTGGGTCCTTGAAAGATGAGATTTGATCAGGTGGTGGGTGTTATTAGGGTTTCAGGGTTTTTTTAGGGTTTTTGAGTTTCGCAGCAACCGCAGTCTCTTGACTGGGTATGTTCATATCCTTATCCGGAGCTTCTTAAGATCCATGGGGATAATGAAGAAGAAGATCTAAACATGCAAGATACACAACCCAAAGGGTTTAGATCTCATTTCAGCTCCTGGGATATCTCTGCAGTTTTTGGGTTTAGATTTTTGCTGCTAATCGACACCGTCACATTGCATTCGCAAAATCTCCGAATTGCGATGCTCAGGTACGAATCTTCTGGCGTTGTTGAATTGGTGTATTGATGAAGAAAGAATGTGCCAGATGTTGTGCCCGGTTCATGAAGGATTTTATTTTTTCCGCTTGTAGGTACGAACTCTTTTGTAGTAAACAGTGGCTTCATGGTGATTTTGTCGAGCTTGGTTTGTATCTCTGAGCTGATGTATGGGGCTTGATGGTGGGCTTGTTGATTGTGTATGGTCAATGCACCTAGCCTACAGTGCATGCCCTGTGTACATTCTTTGGTGCCTGCGAGTCTCACCAATATGAAGCAATCGCAGTTGCAAGTGATCACGTGGGATTACAGCCAGAGCAGGAGGTTGCAGCTGTTGTATGCAATGCGGACTCCTAAAGGGTTTGGTCCTCCTGCTCCCAAAAAGGAGGAAGCGGCTGTGAAGAGAGTGGAGACAAAGGCCGAGAGTAGTAGTGCATTAAAGAGGAGGACTCCAGAGGAGAAGGAACAAGAGGATGCTGATGATGAGGTGGTCCCAGAGGTGGTAACCAATCGCATGCTGCACCGCATTGGATTCACAGTGGGGATTCCATTTGCAGTAGGCATAGCAGTGTTTCCCTTGTTCTATTACCTCAAGGTAATTCAAAAGCTGGATGTCCCTGAGTGGCTGCCACTGCTCACTTCCATGGTCACCTTTGGATCTGCTGGCGCAGGCATCACATATGGAGTATTATCCGCAAGCTGGGATCCATTGCGAGAAGGCTCACTTCTTGGCTGGAAAGAAGCACAGCTCAATTGGCCTGCTTTCTGGCAAACCCTTCAGGGCAAAAAGGGACCCAAGTAGTGCTCAACAGCGAGGTTATGCACAGGCCCAGATCTTTCAGTTGTTGTGTTGCTTGATTGTTCTGCTAAACCCTAAACTCTAAACTGAGTAATTGTGAGTATGGAGATTTCTCAATTCTCATGAGGGTTATTATTTGATTGTAAGCTGCTGCAAATGCTTTTGCAGAAAAGGGGAAAGCTTACGAGAGGCACTCTTGATTACTTCAGTTCTGTGCATCAATGACCAGGTTCTTATTCAGTCATACTTGTCTAGTTACTTGATTGTTGTGGCTTCTGTAATTGTGAGTACAGAGATTTCTTGATGATTCTCATGAGACTTATTATTGATTGTGCAAGAGGTGCACCCTTACAAGAGGTGCTCTTCATTATTACTTCAGCTCTGCGCAGCAATGACCCAGGTTCTTATTCAGTTCTTAAATGTAGTACTAATTTTTTGTTTGTATGTAAAAAGTTCTATGTTTCTTCTGTTTTCTCTGAGCTTAATTCTCGTGTTGGTACATATGTGGTCTCCAATCTTGCCCAGTCTGATATCCTGAAATCTCATCTTTCTTTAATAAGGCTCATAATTTTGATGGTGTAGAGTGTTAAACCCTTGGAACTTTCTGTGACTTCTTGAAGAAGTGTTAACCTTGCTGTGTTCTTTGTGTTCTTTCTTCATCATGAGAATGGAGATTTCTCTACTCTTTTGAAAGATGTTCTTATTTCATCTTATGTTTCTACTTGATGCTTGTAAGTGTATGGTCTTTTGTCAAAGGCATGTTTGTACTTTTAGTTACAGTCCTTGAGAAAGACCAAGCTTGTCTTCTTAGTGACAAACTTTGCAAGTGCAAGCTTTGCATCATCAGTCAACTGGCCTAATAACAATTCCAAATTTTGTTTTTCTCTACAGTTTTAAAAGTCCCTAAAACACATGCATTTGATGAGATTGCTTGGTTGGAGATTTCCTGGTCAAACTTTTTTTTGGCACAATGCATTATCAGCCAACTGGCCTAATAATAATTCCAAATTCTGTTTTTCTTTACATTTTTAAAAGTCCCTGAAACATGTGCATTTGAGGAGATTACACGATTGGGGATTTCCTGGTAAACTTTTCTCCCATGCACAATGTTCACAACTTCACCTTGAGTAGACCATGGTTCTTGCCACTATTGTAATGAGTTTTATTGGGTTTTACACACATGTTAAAAGCTTTAATTGTGAGGATGCATATGAGAGCAAACCTATGGTTGGAAATGTGGGGTTTATGTGTAGATGATAAAATATGATATGGATAGATTTGTTATGGAGAATGGAATTTACATTGATGGAATTATACCATATGGTTGAACATCTTCACAAATGAAATGAAATGCACATGGATGGAACTTGTGCCCAATTGCAAAGTATTTCTTCTAGGTGAGGCAGATTATGAAACCATACATATAAGCTTGATGAAGAGAAAGTCGGTTGCAAATAAGGCTTGTTGCCAAAAGCATAGTGTACTAATGACTTACATATTGTCCACAATACAATACAATGACTTTTGAAACAATTAATGTTTGGAATGGAAGCTTTTAATGTGATGAAATTGACTATGTACCTATTATAAGTCTGCACATGATGCAATGATCTCTTGGATTGCAAGTAAAAGAAATATGAACAACTTTGATTGCCCAGTCACAATGATTAACTGTAGTGGTGGCATTTAACCGCTCCTCATTCTACATTGTCATACAATTTCATGTATGGATTGGTAGGTGTGGCACTTCCACAGTGTCTTGGGTACAGTAGGTATAGTAGGTAGACACCAGTGAAGGCCTACATACCAGGTGGATTTACTTGCAAGGTTCCTGAGGGCAAAGCTTCTTGTGGATTCTAGCCACAAGCAGCATGTGGCTTCCACATCAGAATCTTGTCCTTTGCAGATGTCTGCATTCAAATAATTCGAATTAACAACACCAAAGACCAGAGTCATTTATTACCCCATAATGACATTTAACTAATCCTCAATCTACACTAAGCTCAGGATTTAAGTGAGGATGGGGGAAAAACTTTTGCACATTATTTTAGATGTGGCGTACACTGGTAGAGAGGCCCACATACCAGTCATGGGTGGATCTGCTCTTGCAAAGTTTCTAGACAGAAAGCTTCTTTGTGGATTCTAGCCACAAGGAACTCATGCTCCCACACATCAGTATCTTGTCCTTTGTAGGTCTCTGCACTCAAATGATTCGAATTTAGCAGCACCAGAGACCCACAGTCCACTCAGAAGTATTTATGACAAATCAATTACAAATACAGTTTACAAATTTCTAAATTTGAGTCATTTCAATTGATATAAAGATTTCTCTTAATGTAAATCATCATGAAGCAAACTAGACCGAGCTCACTGACATCCAAGTGCCTATGATCTAATGAGATTCAAAATACCCATTGCTAGTAAAATCATTAGAAAAAGCATCCCTCAACATTTCTAATGCAGACTGGTTGAAATGTTGTGCTGAACTAACAGCATTGGACAAAAAGTCTGTGCATCACAGCCATTTGTTATCACTGGATGATAAGTCTAGATTCCAATACAAACCCTAAAATATGATGCTAACATGTCTATGAACAACTGTACCTTTTTAAAACACTAACTACAATAGGAAATGAGAGGAAACATTAGAATTTGAGAAAAAGGCCTTAACACATTACCATTAAGTTGCACTTCATCAAGAAATACAAAGAAAGAAACAAGGAAATGAACACCAAAGATTTTCAAATAAGAAGCTTACTTGTTACTGGACAGTAAGGTTGAATTTGTGGCCATCGGGATGCAGACAGGGAACAGAACACAACCAAGTCAGAAGCCCCATGTTTGGTCCAGAGACTTCCTACTCATATACAAGAAAAGACTACCACAAAAAGAGTGCTGGCTCCAAATACACACTATTTCAGTTTCACAAATGGTGCATCAGGAAACCAGAATCTAATTTCAACACCCAGGTACCTATTCTAAACTCCGAATACACATTTTGCAGCTGCTACAAAACAATAGCCTGGTGTGGTACAACTTCCTTGCCTCTCAACCTGGATGTGTCTTGTGACTAGTCCATGTGTGCAAGCAGTTCAAAACAATCTGGCTGTGGACAATATATCTCTCTACAAGGATGATGAACTGGAACCTATTGCACACAAAAGCCACCATATCCATTGAAGACTTGAAAGTTTGTCAAAACAGTAGATGATACTGCAATGAATTGTCACTCTAGGCAATGACAGATGTCGCTCTTCAATTGGGTCGCAAATTGGTTAGATGGTCGAATCACATGCATCTTCTTGATCCCACTTTTCCCCATGAGACACTATATCCAACCAACATGCCGATAGAAATCCAAAGATGCACTCATTTTTAAGAAGACCTAATGGAAAAGACATCCTTTTGAAACCAAGCCAAAACAAACACCTGCAATTTTTGCAGAAAAAATGGGAAGCAAACTAAAGTTTCAACTAGAGATGTCAGTTGTGTCATGGTGATCAAGGCTTCGATCATCTCCAGATCTGCGTTTGCTTAAGCTTGCTCGCTGCATCAGCCGCACCAGGGCTTGCACTAATTCTGACATTGGTGGGCGGAATTCAGGTTCGGGCTGCATATAGATCACCAAGTCTCACACATTCAGGTCTCATGTTACAACACCATAAATGAGACTTGTTTGTAATACCACTTCAAACAGAGAATCACCACATCTGAACTGGTCACAGGAGCTGTTCCATAACTATAACCAAGATCAGTACCCTCTTCCCTTCATATTTCACATCAACAATGCATACACATCAGGAGACATTTCAGTCCAAGACCAGAAAATCTCCTGGAGCCCATGTCTGGAGGAACTGCACACATCTAAAGAATCAAATCATCCCAGGTCAAACAACTGGCAGAAAGGGTACCTGGACACACAAAGCAATAATATCAGCAAAGCGGGAGAGTGACTTGGCTGGGTAGATCCCCTTCAATGCAGGGTCAACCATTTTGGCCAGTGCATCAATGTCATGCAGTTGCGGAGTGGCCCACCTGACCAGTGACTGCTCTGCTCTTGGCCGGGAGCTGAATAAGAAGACACAAACCCTTCTGAGACAGCCACCACAAAAAACCTCCAAAAACCAACCTTCAACTGCTTAAATATCTCATAACCATCTGAAGCAAGCTTAGGTGATGCTATTAAAAGCCCTCTTGTGCTAGTCTAAATAAATAAGACAGAGGTCCACAGAGCCGGGATATTCACCTGTCCAGAGGTTTGCGTCCTGTCAAGAGCTCAAGCATAACCACACCAAAGCTATAAACATCACTCTTGACAGTGTAAATACCAGACATGGCATACTCTGGGGCACTGTACCCAAATGATCCTGGTATTTGTGGTGATACCTTCACCCACCCATCACAGACAATCCCATCACATTACACAAACCATCCCACTTTGACACAATTATGAAGATAGTCCTTTACACAGGTTTCTGTTTTGGAGACAGATATGTACCTGGTGATCTGAACCAAGTGGGGAGAGATCTGCAATTCCACAGTCAGAGACATGAGGATTGAGCTCGTCATCCAGTAGGATGTTTCCAGATTTGAAGTTGCGGTGCACAACTGCTGGTAGGCATACTTCATGCAAGTACCTACACATTGACACAGTGGTCTTCTGTTCAGATCAAATGTTCTCCACTTTAGACATATTCCAGTCTCATATTGCATGAGACAAGTGATCAAACATTCCTACAAAGAAACTCACACAAGATGGAACATCATCCACTTCCGTGACTTTTTCTAAGCTCACAAATTGGCAGAATACTACAAGACAGTAAAAATACTGCAAGGTACAGGTCAGAACAACTTCACCAGCTTTAATTCAAAAGACTGACGAATCACACTAGCAACAGAGGCAAGGCAGTGCACACACCTACTGACTGAGCAAGAAATTGACCACATGTTCCCCACCTCAACTCTGTCAAAGAGAAAATGCACCCTACTTCAAGCTGCACTTCTGAGACACAAATATAGAAAATGACCAAATGAACTTACTCAAGAGCACGAGCAGCTCCCAAAGCAATTTTGACTCGCACATTCCAAGAAAGGCGCTTCACATTGTCTTCATTGCTATGAAGAATATCATTAAGGGTGCCATGATTCAAATACTCATAAACCAGCAGCCGTTGCCCATGCTCGGCACAGTACCCCACCAATTCAGTAATGTTGGCATGCCTCAAACGTGCAATGTTGCTCACAACACCCAAAAAGTCTTGCTCATTCTGCACCAGAGGTGCTGCTGTGTCTAGTTTCTTCACTGCAAGTACCTGGAGGCAAATTGCAAGAATTAAACTGTGATTAACCATGTATTAACATCAAAGAACTTGGTTAGTTCTAAGAGCAGAATCCTCTCGTCAAGTTACCAACATGTGCTTCCATCATTTCTCCTTGTTCAACTAGACTTGAACCCAACCAGAGCAACAAGAAAAACAACCAAACACAAGATGCACAAAACCAAATCAATTCTGCATCTGAAATGCATGTATCACAATGGACTTAGCCACACCAGGTGATTCACAAGTTGCAAATTTGCACTTCAACAGAGACAGCTGACCTAAATAGATACAAGCATACCTGGCCATCTTGAAAGTCTCCACGATAGACACGGCCAAGGGAGCCCTCACCAACCAAACTTTCTTGAGCAAAGCTATTTGTTGCAGCCTGAAGATCTGCAACAGAATAGCTGGTGGCTGCAATCGTAGTGTTGGGGCTCTTCCTTGGCTCCCTGACCACCACCCTTTCTGTAACTGGTTTCAATGTTGGAGGTGCCTTCAGTGTCTTGATTGGTGGAGAAGCCTTCATTGGCTGATCTGGAATTTTATCCTCAAGAAGTTTGCCTATACAAGAAATGGAGACTAATCAGTCATCCTGGAAAGCAAGGCAGCATCCACCACACAGAGGTCTGGTTGCATCAAAGACCGGTTTTAGTATACAAATTCAACAGTAAGCTCTCCAAAAGCAGTTCACCAGACAAACAATAATGCATAACAATCTAACACCATGCACATCTATGTGCACAATCACATATGTGAAGGGATGTCTCTTGCTGTTCACTATATTACAGACATATCTGTTGCACAGAAATTCTGATGTATACTTCAAAAATCAGCAAATGAATCCCAACACACATCTATTTGCGATGACAAAGTGTGAGCATAAAAAATTTAAGATTTGCAGGAAGTCAACAAAGTAGAAACTACAAGATTGCCTCTTAGATTTAATACCTTATAACTTAGGGACACAGTGTTTTCTAATTGTTCATCATGACAATCAGAAATACTCACAAAAGTCATGTCCAACCAGCTCGATGAACTTAGAAACCTGGCTTGGTGTAAGAAGTGGCGACATGGCCATACCAAAGCAGATTAGTCAATGAGGAGTGGAGCATACCTTGCTGTGCGGAAGAACCAAAAGTTCGTAGCCATGATCCCCGACTGGCCTTTTCTTCATCCAACATGTTCTCTCCACGTTTTCTACGTCGAAAGTAAAGAATAGCCAACAGTATTGAAGCAATGACTATCAATAGAACAACAGCAGTGATTCCTCCAATTCGGGCACCAGTCCAAAAACCATTACTTCCACTGTTTGAAGATTTTGTGCCTGATGTTGTTCTAGGTGGAGGTGAATGTCTGGCTGGGGGGCTGCGATATGGAGGAGGGGGTGGGGCTGGTGATTGACTAAAGTCATTGCCACCAGTGCTGCCAAAGAAACAACCATCAACCACACTTAATAAGCTCAAAAAAGTATTTTTCTGTAACCACTGACAAATGAAGAGAATTGTAAATGCAGCATTTGCCTGAATGTCTATCAACCAACTGTGCTGGTAGGGGGTGGAAGTAACCACATACAGTAAGTTCAGATGTGGACTCAGCCCTGGAGGAATCCATCCAGTAAACTGGTTATCCTCAACATTCCTGAAATCAGATTCCACTCTCCTTATCAGTCAATGGTTCTAAAAGTAACAAAAGCCTTCTGCCAATAGAAGCTTTTCAGATGCACATGACTGGAGGAGCCCTGCAAAAATCAAATCTATGCACCCTATAATATATTTCAGATCATGTCTTGCACACCTTGCAGTTGACTGCCAACCAAAGTGAATGGTCAAACATGTTGAGTGGAGGCAGATAGATGCTACTTCATGCAAAGTTCAACCTGTGAGAGCATAGGACTTACAGTGTTTGAAGGTTCTTGAGATTAGCAAGAGAAGGAGGAAGGCTGCCACTCAACTTGTTATTCTGCACATTTCTGTTGAGCTCAAGAATATAAGCTTCTGCATTTTCTTTCTTCAAGATCCAGCCAAGCCAACTGACAGTAAAACGAGGGAAAAATACAGTTTGCTGTGGTATTGAGAACTATTGAGAATTTCTCCGTACTTGACATCAAAAGATGAGCCAATAACAAGGTTGTAGAGATCTCAGATCTAACAAGCAACAGTCAAGCACATGTTCAGTGACATTCAATAGCAACATGTATGGTAGTGACCAGCTACCATACATCACCACTGACTTCAGGAGCTCCCCACAATGTTTGAAGATCAATGGCATATACTATCCACTGAGTTTCTGTCTCAAGACCTGCATAATGGACAGGACATCCCATTATGCAGGTCATCACATGAGAGGGGAATAACCAAGGAAACCTAGAAGAAAGGCAGACAAAAAGAGAAGACAAAACCAAAAATGAACCAAACAAGAAAAGAAGAAGAGAAGAGACAGACAACAAAGAAATTTCAGAGCACCATCTTTTGAGGAAAAACTACAATTATAATTTACATTAATATAGTCTATGAAATTCCCACCACACTATACCAAGACTTTGCCACATGAACGTTCTGGCTAAAAAGAAAATGTGACAAGTGAAACCCAGGCACTTTGAGGCAGTGGAATATTAGCAAGCCTAACATATGACACTGACAATGGAGGTAGTTCAATCACTCCATAGAGAGGGAAAAGAATAAAGATGCTCACAGGGAAGTCAGAGTTGTTAAGTCACCCAAAGAGTTGGGAAGTGAACCTGTCAAACTGTTGAATGATAGATCTCTGCAATTGCATGACCAAAGAACAATGAAACACATTCCACAGTTATTACAAGACTGGCACCATGCAGTAGTTGTCAAATATCTTGCTGACTAGGTGTACAACTACATGTAACCACTCCTTTGCTGAGGACAAAAAAGCATGAACAATGTAACAGTGTGCGTACAGCTTCCAAACCTGTGAAATTGTTAGGCAGTGTGGTGGAAGAATGCATGAAATCAGACTTACAATGTTTGAAGATTTGTAAGGTTTGCAAAGATGTCTGGAATACCATTTCCCAGCTGATTGTGATTGAGGATCCTAAATCAAGCCAAATATGTTCACAGTGAGGATTGCAGCTATTCTAGGCCCACATGTCCTCTCTAACAACCCAGCACTCATTTGTGCTAGTTCCAGGAATAAAAATCAACAATAGCAGATCTGCATTGGAACCCCACCAGACAAATCACTCTGCAGTTTGATTAAGATCAATCTTCAATATTAAATGGATGTCTCCAGCTCAATAGAATTGCATCCTGGTAACCAATAGTAGCAATCTCAATGCTTCTATCAAAAGTGCACAAATTGACCACTTGGTGCAGGCAATGCTTACAGATTAGTTAAGCTCCACATTTGCTGAAGTGAATATGGAATATTGCCAGTCAACTGATTCCCTCCAAGGTTCCTGTTGTAACAAATTATGAGTGTAAAGCAACAATTGCTACTTTTGGTAAGGTTGGAACCTAGATGCATAACTACTCTTTATTTGTATTGCTTACAGGACTGGTTTAGGAACTGAAAAGTTGGGAAAATGCCATTGCAATATGGAATCAATCTGCAACTAACAGTAAAAGAAAAAGCAATATGAAAAGGCTCACCAGATCAAGGAGCCTACTCAAAAGATGGTCTTCTTATATGGAGTATGTATTACACAAAGCACAGCATTAATGAGAGACAAGGAGTGCTCACAGTTGCTGAACATAAGGAGGCAACTGATACGGTATATTTCCTTGAAGGTTATTTTGGCCCACATCGCTGCAATGAACAAACAGGAATCCAATCAGCTGAGTTTTGAAACAGAACATAGCACCTTCCCACCTGGATCTAAACAAATACTTGAAGACATCATCAGCAATTATGACACTGGTACTTGTAAATGTGGTACTGGCACTTGAGCTACCAATCACCTAAACTGATTGCAAATAACTAACCTGTGATCTGCAACAAACGCAATACTACCTACCTTCAGACACCCAAAAAAATTGCCCAAAAATATCAAAAAAGAGCTCAATCAAAGTGCACTAGCAGAATTTCAGTATTAAGATTCTTCCAACAGGGGGAAAAAAAATGAAGCACATAGAAGACCTGTAGGACCTCAAGAAAGTGAGCACCTGATTTTACCACATTGACAGAGTACAGAGTGTGGGCAAGAAGAACTTACAGGACAGTTAGGGAATAAAGCTGACTGAGACTGTATCCCAAATTCCCATTCAGACCCAAGTTGTGCAAATTACTGTGCCACAAGCCCATTGAATACACCCGCACCCACATTGCAATCATAAACAAATAAACTCTAGTATGAGTGAGTCTAAAAAATAATTATTTCTGTTGACATCCTTCAAGAATTTGTAATGCAGACAGAGGGACTAGGTGAAGCAGCCAAAATTCAGAAATACAACTCACAGGCATTCTGTCTGCAATAGAAGCTTCATAGAACAGCTCTGCATGCTTGGACTGAAGGAATGACAGTTACATCAACCTCCTCACCAATGAACATGTAATACAAAGAAAAAAATTGTGGGCCTTCAAAAAGCAAGTGCAAATAGTGAGTGGAGGATAGAGGAGATGGATTTCACATACAGCTGTGTGACGTTAGCTCCACTGCAGACCACGCCAAGCCAGCTCTGTGTACAAGGATCACCTCCATTGCTATTCCAGTTGGACAGTTGTGAAGGGAATTGGAAAGCAGCATATAGATTTACCAGAGCAGTTACTGCCATGCCAACAGAACAAAACAAAACAATGTCCATCAAAGACTAGTCCCCTCCAATGATGGCTGTGGCTACTAGTCCAGGTTCCGTATGTAACCTAGCTCTCCAGAAAAAGACAACCCAAATCAAAAAATTCAAACAAAGATGAATTAAGCTATGTGATTTCTTTGTGACCCAACATTTCAAACTGGAAAACTGCAAAGACATATTCAGATCACACGAATCACTGAGCCCCATATACCATCAAGATAACCTGACCTATCAGTTCAAACAACAGGCATTGAGTTGACATGTTGAGGTTTGCCCTATTGAAGCAGGTTTTGAGATCTCAGTGCCCATTCTGACTCAAGAGGCATCCAATTATTTGCAGATTATTTTGGGTTCAATTCCGTACAACAATTTCCAAAATTTCTGTGCAAAACTGTATTGATGGTGCAGCCCAGAGTCTTTATCACAGTGTAGAGGCTGGCTTCGTATTGAAGTAGACAAGAATATTGCTCATCTAGATTCTAACCTTTACTCTAGGTCTAAAACTCATTACTTTAATTGTTCCAGTCCTTCCTGCTCCCTGAACACCCCTTGCCATTACAGTCCTCACACCACTTCACTCAAAAACAGAGTTGTTGACAATAATCACAATCTGCTATTGGATCTCAAGTGGGTAATGTATGCACAAACTCTGATCTAAACCCATTAGTGTGGATGAACAGAAGAAGTGGAAGTTGGATTCTGTAATTCTGAGGCATGTCTGTAGCAATGCATAGAGACATGATGAGAGTGCAACATGGGAAGGATGCAGGTATAACCTACCATCTTGTGGATCTGTTGCTCCCTGAACCACCACAACCAGCGCCACCAAAATGCTGATGATCACAGAAAAAAAACCCTGTACTATTGCAGCTTGCGCCATTTCTGGGGCAACAAGAAGATCACAGAAACAAGCTACTCCCAGAAGCAAGCTCCTCTCCACATTGCAATTCAATGCTGATTGCTGCTGCTGGCTGGCTGCACCAATTAGCCGGTGAAAGCTGTAGCAATCTAGAAGATTCCCGACAAGAGACAGAAGATTTCAGCTGGAGTCCGTCAGTAGCAGTACTACAACAGAGCGTGCAGTATCGCTAATCACAAAGTCCTTGCCGTAATATTCCCATGTATGTAGGGAGCTGTGGAGATACTAATAAGGATTGTTGTCAAACAAGCCCCAGCTGCAGCCCTTTGCCACAACAGGAGGATCTGCCAAGGGCTCTTCCTTCCGCCAAAACTGTGCACTTGTGAACAGACACTACACAAGGAAACGAGCAAGGAGAGAACGATCAAACGACTGCATTACTTAACAGCAGACTTGGTCTAGATGAGAAGAAGAGGCGGCGGCGGCCTCCAAGATGCTGACTACACGCATCAAAGATGGCGGCTACTATCTCTGGCTGCAGCACGGCAGACGACAGAAAAACATTCAAGCTTGCGAAAAGGAGAGACTACTGTTGTGGAGATGAAGGTATGATGGTACGACGCATCGTCAAGGTCCGTGAAAACAAAGTTCCTAACAACAACAGCAGCAGCTACGGTGCGAGAAGGAGAAGATGCACTATAGATAGTGCGAACTGACGGCGGGAAACAGTACTAAAATGGCTCCATTTCCAAGCAAGTTTGAGCAAAGGAAGGCTCAACAATGCCGCTCGTTGATGAATCAGTTTCAGAGTCCGATGGTAAGGAAAAATCTCCGCAAAACCACGTCCAAGTCTCGTGAACACGATCGTCGTCGTCGCTGGAGCACAGCATTCAGTTAAGACAAAAGACTCGGTAACGAAAGATACTCGAAAATCTAGAGAAAAATCCGCAGACAAAACTAACAACGACCGCCATTGAAGAACGCGCCCGAAAAGCCCACAGCGAAACCACGCGAGGTGGCCATTTTTTTCCCAAATACAAAGAAAGATATTGTTATCGTTTTCTCCCTCATTTACTTACACACTAAAGCAACAACCTAAACATCGTCCCTGGACACCGAATGCAGCAAAATGCATAGAGCACTCCGAGAGGGAGAGGGCGAGAGCGAGAGAGAGAGAGAGAGAGAAAAGGGTGGGGGGAATCAATTACATACCAAAGCGGGAGGAAAAAAAGACACCGAAAAGCGCAGCGTAAACAGATCCGAATCGGGGACATCAGCCACAGCAACAAATGCAACGGCAGAGAAGAAGAGCGCCAACGAAAGAAGCTCCTCGCGCGCGCCCGCACACACAAACACACACAAATGCGCGCTGGCGACGAGGAGAGACAAGGAGAGAGAGAGAGAGAGAGAGAAGAGCGGGCAGCCCGCGCCGCTGCCCTTAGTAAGCCTATGACTAGGCCACCTAAGTAATGAGGTACCTAGTACCTACCCAATACGGTATACCAATCAAGATACGAATCGAGATACTAGTTCATCCATCCATGAGTTCAAGGGATGAACCTCAAATAGTGATCTAAAAGGACGAGGATTTGTCCTCATCCTCGTACTTTTATGGATGTCTCTGTCTCTGTCTCTCTCTCTCTCAAGCTGTTCTAGCACAGAAAAACTGTGATACTAGTTCTAATAAGAACTGGAATTTTATTTTATTTTTTGTTGTTTTTCCAACACAGTCCAAATTAGCTGTAGCCAGTTGTGTGCAATGTAAAGGATGAGTCCAAGATGGAAAGACGATGAGTCATCCATGAAAGCACCTTCTTTTTCCTCTTGAGGTGGACTAAACTCCCAATTATGTATTTATTTATTTATTTATTTAATCTAAAGCAAACAAAAAGAAATTAGGCTAGGAGTGACTGATGGGTGGTGCACATGATTGTGAAAACCTTGGGTTCTGCCTGCCTGCCTGCCTGCCTGCCTGCTCGCTCCTTGAAATCCGCTGGCAGAAAGGGAGGCAGGCAGATCAAATGTGCACATATTGTCTGCCCACCTTATTAGGTGCTCCATCTAATTTTCTCTCCCTAACCCAGGCAATTTTGTTAAAAAAATTCCATACATGGGCAGAACCTATCCTAGTAGCTTCTCCCTAAAAGAAAACACATTAGGATAGAAAGCATGTGAAGAGCGCCAATTGGGTGGAACCAACATGCCCACAGGCCCATCCATATCCTTTTGTTCTCATCAAGTTCCCAGAAAATTCTCATCAAATTTCTCCTGTTCTCATCAAGTTCCCATCAAATTCCTTTTGTTCCCATGGCTATGGAGGATAGGCAGGTCAGCACAGGTCAGCACGAAGGTGAACGATGAGACTCGTGAGAGACTCGGGCAGAGTGCTGCAATTTCTGAGAAGGCCGGAAGGGGAGCTCAGTGGCAGTCAGTCGTCTGCCGGCAGAGCAGAAAGTCGGGATTTTCTGCCTGCCAGGTTTTGTGGAAGATCGCGGGCAGATCTGCTTCTCGCATGGCAGCCTACCGCTCTTTTTCCTTCATGTGTGTGACACCCATGAGTGAACCACCAGCCCCCACCAACTCTTCATTCTGGATGGATGATATGTGTAGTAGGGTAAGGCCTGAGGTCGACGACATTATTACTACCTAAAGCTAAGCTACACTGAAATCAAGCTAAGCTACCTGTGATACCTGCCTCCACAATGCCCTGCAATTTCTCAGATGTCAAATTTCAGTGTAGAGAATCCCATCCAAAAATACACTAAAATGTTTTTGGCAGCTCTTTAGCCTTTTACCTGGACCGGAAACCACTTATGTATTGTATTCCTGTCCTGTAGCTAAACCTGACCACGGTGGTTACCCACATAAATTATTTACCTACTCACCTAACCTAACCATAGTGGTTAGTGGTTACCCACATACATTATCTAACCTACTTAGGTAACCTAACCTAACCAAAGTTGTTACCCACATACATTATCTACCTACGTACCTAAGTATTGCTTACACAGGTAGCTAGTTACCTAGGTGTTGTACAGCGAAAATAGGAGGTCTTACAGAATAGTTCCGTTGGTAACACAGTTGTTGCCCAGCCAGAACTGAAGGGGTTTCCAATGCATGGTTGCACTGGTGGGTGTCGGGTCACAGCATTGTCGCAGACTCAGTCCCCAAGCGAAATAGTCTTGCCATTGAGGCAGAAGCTGACCACCGAGGGTGGTTATTTTAGGAACTCCCTTCTCCAAGGGAGTTACCCAGCATAAAGCAAGCAGCCTGTGCCAAGGATGAAGAATTGCGAAAAGTGTATGAAGATTTTGAAATTTCAGTCTGTCCGTGGACACTTTGCAACAGCATAATTTGTCATCAACTCTTTTAATTCCTACGATACCCAGCATGTCCCAATGTCTGATACCCTCCGGGTATCACTGCAAATGTTTTTTTTTTTTTTTCAAAAAGCTGATCGATCGATCAATCAATGGGCTCTTCAAAAAAAATGAAACACCAAAATCCACATGCGTTACGGTTTTTGAAAAAGCACACACCCGCTTGTTACACTCTGTAATACGTCCTCTAGAAACACTAGGGGGAAAAAAAAAAAAAAAAAAC
>Ga0209611_10000718_pt1 | contig 51809 bp, 44 predicted proteins | sample S1TSphgellanicum_3_FD_187693 | JGI IMG/M metagenome (GOLD analysis project Ga0209611, IMG submission 187693) | Host-associated microbial communities from peat moss isolated from Minnesota, USA - S1T2_Fc - Sphagnum magellanicum MG (SPAdes) (version 2) | ecosystem: Host-associated > Plants > Peat... | reverse complement strand
AGCGGCGTCGTCACCGGCGTGAGTGCTGCATCGACGATGTCGCCCAAGAGAAGCGTGCGCTTGCGCAGTGACTTGGTGCTGCCGCTGACGGTGGAACCCACCTCGTTGGTTTGATCGCCACGCAGGTAATCGAGGTACTGTGTAGGCGTGGTGGACGGCGAGTAGCTGGAGGCAGAGAACGTGATTCCGGCCACTTGCGCCACCGTCAAATTGTTCGCGCTACCGGGACTCGCGATATTGGCCGGTTCGAACGGCACGCCGGCACTGCCGTTCCAGGTCACGATATTGCGTCCGGTCTGCCAGCCGGTACCGCCGAACTGGGTCGGCAGCGTGGTCGCGGTCGACCACAACGGATTGAGCACGGGATTCCCACTGCCGTCGAACGTCAATGTGGTGGCGACGACCGTGCCGCTCCAGACGCTCGAGTCGAACGTGGCCTGGAACGACTCCGCCCCCGACGTGGTGACATTGACCGCGGAAAAGGAAAATGCCGTGGTGGACTGGGTAATGGCGTTCGAGATGCTGCTGAATGCTGACTGCAAACCCGCCACCATTTTATTGGCGCTGCCGGCCAGGAAATAATTATCCGGCAGCAAGTGGGTGTTACCGCCATTCATCGTGATGCTGAGGCCGGTGGTGTCAAACTGCCCCGTCGTGATCGGGGTCGTCATGTTGTAGGGCGTGCTGGTGGGCGCCGCGGGTATCGACGTTGCCGGCGTGAATCCGCCGTATTTGGTTGCGAGGTAGTACGGGTTCAAGTTTTCCGGGCCGCCGCCTTCCTCGACGTCCATCCAATAGGTGGAAACCGTCTGTGCGTTCGGCATCGTCGTGTCCGACCGGATGTCGTTGACGTGCACGCCGTAGGCCAGGCCCGCGATGTAATAGGTGGCGCTCTCGCCGGTGATCCACCACGGCGTCGGCGTGATGCCTTCGAGAGTCTGCAGGTTGGTCGTCCAAGTCGCCGCTTGATTGAATGAGTCCGACAACACGGTTGCCGGTTTGGGTCGGCTGCCCGAGGCGGTGCCGCCGCCCACGTTGTAGTCAAACCAGGTGTGATCGTCGCCGATCCCTAAGATGAAGTTCTTCTGACACCAGTACGAGATCGGGTCGGTCCACGTGGTCAGCGCGGGAAAGCCATCCAGTTCCGCCGCCGTGACCGAGTTGGTCCATTCCGGCACGTTGCCCAGATTCTCGTAGTAACGCACGGTCGCGTAATAGAGTTCGCTCACATCGTCGTAATACATGTAAACGTGAGCGGACTCGCCGAACTTGTTGAGATAGTTGAGCACGCCGCTCTGCGACACACCGCTCGCACCGGCAGAGGCCGTGTCCGGGTTGGTGTACATGATGCCGGTGGCCGGGTCCCACTCGGCGCGGGGGTTGGTCACCACCGACGCTGAGAGGGGCTGCGGGTACGTGGGACCGATGAAACCCATGGGTTTGCGCAGCACACCGCCTTGCCGATCGTAACCATTCTGGTTGAGATATCCAAAGGCGCTGAACTGAACCTTGTTGGAGTACTGCTGCATCAGGCCCTCGGGCTTGTAGTTGCTGCCGTACTGCACGCAGTTGCTCTCCAAACCGCTGGTGCCCAAAGCGGTGGTTGGATCGCACACATCGACGCGGATGTAGACCTTGTACGGTCCGTTCGGACTGGCGTTGGCGGCGGAAACGCTGGCGAGATCAACCGGGGCGCCCGAGGTCGCCGTCACCAGGGTCATGTACCCATTGCCGGAGCCTGAGAACACCATCTGGTTGCCGTTACCCCAGATGCCCGTATCAAAATTGGTCCAGGAACTGAAGGGCGTGACCTTGGAAATCAGGCTATGCGGCAGGTGATTCGGTGAGACCTCGTCGGTGCCTCGATAGTTGAAGTTCGCGCCGGGTGAGCCCTGGGCGGAGCCCCATGCCTTCTCGAGGATGGTTTGCGTCGTCGTATCGACGCTGCGGTACCCACCGCTCAATGCCCAACGGAACGGGTCGATGGTTTGCGTCGCGGCCCAATTCATGAAATTGCCGCTCCATTGGCCCGAGCACGTGTGCAAGTTCGTGCCCGTCGCCAGGGAGGCGGGTTGGAAGTAGCTGCTCGATGGCGTGGTCGAGTTGTAGTTATAGGTGTAGCACTTCACCGGATCGAAATACCCCAAGTACGTCGACGCATCGGCATAGCTGCCGATGTTGGCCACGCTGATCGCCGTGGGATATTCCACCGACAGCGACAATGCGAGGTTGCCGGGTATGTTGGCGCCGGCGGCAATCGGCTGGTCGGCCAGATTGGTTTGGGCTGCGGCCGGCGACACTGGGGCCAGGCCGAGCAGCGCTGTCAGGACGGCGGCGGCAGTACCGCGCGCGGCTGAAAATATGCCTCTCATGATGCGTCCCCGTTCAGTCCGGCTTGGTGAATGTGGTTTGCAGGAATACTTGGGTATTGCGCGGGCCGGTGACGCGCACGCTCAGCCTGTACACCGTCGCGCTGGGAGGCGCGACCGCTGTGTTGCGGTTGTGCGTACCGCCGGTCGGAACTCCGGTTGACTGGACGCACGTGGCGCTCGAGGCGACTCCGGTGACATTACACATCCGATCGATCACATAGCGGATCGTGACGCTCGAATTCGGCGGCCCCGGAATGTCGTTGGAGGACTGGCCGACGGTGCCGAAGACGGTGTCGTCCAACAGCGCGTTGGGCACCCCCTGGGGATTGGTTTGCAACGTCGTCGACGTGTAATTGGCACTGGCGAGGTTGCCGTCGGTGACCCCCGAGGTCGACAAGATCCCCCCGCTCGCGAATTCGGCCATGACATTCGCGACGGCCTGTTCGCCTTGGTTCACTAGGTCGCGCCGGAACGCCAGGTTGCCGGCGCTGAACAGAGAGCTCTGCATGGAGCGCACCAGCGCCAACCCGCCGATCGTGAGGATCAACAGCACGATCAGCGTGAATATCAGGATGACGCCGCATTGGCGCGCACGCGGACGATGCATGAGGGTATTCATCTCAAGGTCCACCCGCCAGCAGGATCATATTGCGCAAGGGGACGGTGAATTCGAACACCCGGAAGCGATAGTGCTGGTCGGTGGCGCTCACCGTCACGGGTATCTGGAGCGACGTACCCCCGCCATCCGTCAGCCCGTTGAAGAGCGTGAGCGTCGTCGGAGACACCGTATTCTTGTCGTAATATTCACCGCGCAGCACCAGCGCCACGCGCACGGCAATGATCTGGCGGATGGTGGGCACGGTGGTCATCACGGTGTTGATGTCGTAGCCGTTGTTCCCGGTCCCGGGGGCGGCCCAGGCGTCCTGAATACCGTCGCCGTTGGTATCGATGCCATAGATCGCATGCATCTGGTAAACGCCGTCCGCGATGGCCTGCGCCGCATCGGCGATCAACGGCGTCTGCACCAAGTGCTGGTTCTGCAGCAAGTCGTAGCTGTAGAGCGTGTGGTTGGCGTCGGGGCCGATGAGTTCGAATTGCAGGTTGTTGGCGACAGCATTGCCCAAGGGCGTGACGAAGCTTGCGGTGCTGGCGGAGAGCGTCGAGATCGTGGTGGTCGTTCCCGTCGTGTAGTACGGCAAGCCGTTGTTGAGAGTCAGCGTGGAGGAGGTCGGGTTGACGGAGACTTGCTCGAGCAGGCAATCCGTCGTGGCGTTCTGGCTCACCAGGAAGAGATCGTTTTGCACGAAGCCTACGGCATTGTCCAAAGTCACCGATGTACTGCTGCCCGCGACGGTCACCTGGCGCGACACACCGCCGGCCGCGCCGGAGCCGCCCATGACCACCAGGACGTCCGAGACACCATCCGCAGCTTGACCCTGGGCAATGAGCAGCGGCGCCACTCGAAGGTTTCCCGGTGCACCGCCCAGAAAGGTGGCGAAAGGCGCGGGAAAGGCGGTGGCGGTGCGCGGCAGGATCGCGCCCGCGTTCAACTTGCAGCCCAGCACCCCTGCATCGGGGCTCGGATAAGCCGACTCCGCGAGTCCGGACCCGGCGCCGCGCAGCACGCCGTCCAACGCGTGGAACACATAGGCACCCGTCTGCTCGGCATCGTTGGTCGAGGTGGTGGTCCGCTTGTGGTTCTCCGAGGCGATCAGCAGGGTGGTTACTGCCAGCGTGACCCCCAACCCAACGGCCAGGGCGACCATCAGTTCGATCAGCGTCATTCCGCGCTGGCCGTACCTCCGCGCCGCGCACCTCACGGCAGGACGACCCGCGTGGTCAGCACACTCGTCGTGTCCGTGGCGTCCGTGGCGTGCGACGGAGACTGCCAGGTGATCACGATGTCGGCGGCGTTGGTGGTCCCCGCGACGGGGGTCACGGCCACGGTACCGTTCGGCAGTCCGGTCTGCGGGGCATTCGCGACGTTGACGCTCAGATTCCACGCAGTGATATTCGCGGCGGATGCCCCCGCAGCGATGCTGCCCGACAGCCACAGCGTGCTCGCGACCTCGCTCGCGAACACGGCGGCACGATTGCGATCCTCGGCGTCGACCGAGAAGTTGATGGCGCGCGCCTCCAGGCCCATGAGTCCGAGCACGCCGAACGCGAAGATCAGGATCGAAATCAACGCCTCGATCAACGCCACGCCGCCCTGCGCGCGCCGGCGCGTCGCTCGGCGTAACGAGAAACGCCCGGCATTCGCGCTTACGAGTCTCATGGCACCACACACCCTTCAGGGTTGGCGCTCGACAACGTCTGGGAGGGATCGCACATATGCACCTGGCCGCCCAGACCCACCTCCACATGCAGCGGGCGGTCGGCGCCCGTCACATTCACGACGTAGACCCACTGCGCAGGCGTGCCGGTCGGCTGGGCGCAGGTGGGCCCGTTGGTCACGCCGGTCACGCCGGCACTGCTGTTGGTGACGAGGCGGCCGACGGAGTTGAAGCAAATGGCCGCCGGCCCGGTGATGGCGACATTCGTACTGTTCGACAGCACTCCGGCCTCGACGAAAGCGGGGGTTTCCAGCGTTATGGAGGGAACGGTGTAAATAGACCAATAGTTACCGTTGGTAACGGCCGTGAAACCGATGGTCTGCGGGGTCGTGCTGTTGGTGAGCGAAAACACGACTTGCCGGCTGCGGCGCAAGGATTCGGTCTGCGCCAGCCGCAGGCCGTTCTGCAGGGCATCGCTCACGGATCGAACCTTGGCGTTGCAGACCCAGGTGCGCATGACGGGCACCGCCGCCACCACTAGGATGGCGAAGATCCCCATTGCCACGACCATCTCGAGGAGAGTGAACCCAGAAACTCGCTTGACGCGTTCAATCAGCATCCGCTTGGGCTCGTGATCCAGCAGTTGTACGTACCGGCCGTCCAGCCGGACGGCGCCGACGATGACACGATGGTCTGCTCGGTATTGTTTTGGTCCACCGTGAAGACGAAGCCTGCGACGTTCGTGTTTGTCTGGCCGGTGGCCGACAATATATAGGCCGTGGCGCTGGGCGCGCCCGCGCCCGTGCAGGTGAGACTAAAGAGCCCTGAGGTTTGCCCCGCGATCGTACACGGGGACGTGAAAGCACCAACGGTAACATAGGTGCGGTTATCCTGGAAAAAGCGCTCCATGTTCGCGCGCAGGGCGGATAAACCGTTGGTAGCGCTCACGAGCTGCCCGCGGATCACGTAGTTTCGATAGCTGGGATAGGCGAGCGCCGCCAGGATGGCGACGATGGCCACCGTCACCATGAGTTCGATCAGCGTGAAGCCCGGTGCACGTCGTTGTGTCTTCATGGGAGCCCATCCCTGGCCATCGATATGGTGTCGGAATGCTAAACCGGAAAGTCTTACACGAAGCTTGCGATCGGCGATTCCTTGTGGAACTTGCGAAAGCACTCACATTTCGAGGTGCCGTGAAGGGACGTAGTTCACACCGCACTTTACTGTTGCGCGCAGCACGTAGCGGATCTTTGAAGGAATTCGACTGCGAGTCGATTTCATGGGCGGCCGCGCAGCCGAGCCGTATTCGCCGCGCGCCGAATTTCGACCGGATCACATGATTCGCGGCGCCATGATGAACGGCGTCTCAGTCTGATTGTTCGAACCGTTTCCGACAGGTTCGAGCAAGGTTGCGTGCAATATTATCGCTGCATGAATCAGCGAATTACTTCGGGCGCGCAAGCGCGAATCGGCGCCGCCGGATTCACGCTCATCGAACTGCTGGTGACCATCGGGGTGGCAGCGATCCTCGCCGCCATCGCGTTGCCGGCATTCAACAATTTCATTTTGAACGATCGCGACGCCGGGCAGATCAATGCCCTCGTGGGCAGTTTCAACTACGCGCGCAGCGAAGCGGTGAAGCGCAATACCTCGTACGGCGTGCAAGTGTGCGCATCGAGTGACGGACAGACTTGCAACGGTTTGTCCACCGCCTGGTATTCAGGATGGATCGTGCTCGACATGAACCCGGCGGATGCCAATCCAATCACGAATGCGTTGCTGGTCTTGCAATACATTCCCGCGCTGGGCGGCACCAATACCATGACCACCAGCGGGGCGGGCGGGACGGGAGTCACTTTCAAGTCCAACGGCACCGTTGCCGCATCCGTGAAGATCAAGGTCTGCGACATGCGCGGCAGCGCCTTCGCACGCGACGTCGAGGTGAGCCCCGTCGGCAGCATCACGGCCTCACAAACCGCGGGCAAGGATGCCTCGGGGAACGCGCTCACATGCCCCTGACAGACTTGCACGTGCCCGTGAAGGAACCGGCCAAGAGTTCGTCATTTCACCGCCAACGCGGATTTACGTTGGTGGAGGTGCTCGTGTCGCTCGTGGTCTTGAGCATCGGCCTGCTCGGCATGGCCAAGCTCATCCTGGTGTCCTCTCACTCGAACGACAGCGCCTATATGCGCAGCCAGGCCACCGCCCTCGCCTATGAAATGCTCGACAACATGCGCGCCAATGTCGCGGCCGCGGAGGCTCATAGCTACGACACCGCAATGAGTTCGATGCCGGCGGCCCCCACCTCCTGCGTGCAAACCGGTACCGCGTGCACGCCGACGCAATTGGCGCTATGGGACGTGTATAGCTGGAAACAGCACCTCTCGGCTGCGGTGACCTACGGTGCGCTGCCATCCGGGACGGCATCGGTGGTCACATCCACTTCGACTCCGGTCACCGCCACGATCATCGTGCAGTGGGATGATTCTTCGGCGACGGCGGCGCTTCAGCAAGCGGTCGGACAGACGCCGACGACTGCGGCGGTGCCGATGAAGGTCACCTTGCAATCGGTACTGCAATGAGCCGCATGCGAGGCTTCTCGTTGGTCGAGTTCATGGTGGCCATCACGCTGTCGTTGATCGTCACTTGCGCGGTGCTGTCGGTATTCGTCTCTTCTCGATCGGCGTTTCAATCCACCTCCGGAGTGGCCGCGCTGAGCGACAGCGGCCGCTTCGCGCTCACTTTTCTGGAAAACGCGGTTCGCGACGCGGGCAACATGGCCTGCGGGGCGCCGGTCAGGACCATCATCAATGTGTTCCCGGAACCCACTCCGCTGTACTACACCGCGGGCCCCGGCCCGGCACTGCTGTTCCAGCCGATGACGGGCTTTGAGGCGGCCAATACCGGCAGCGGCAACAGCTATACCATCGCGGCCACGCCGGGAGCGCTGACCAACTGGAATCCCAATTTGGATGCCGCCTTCAACTCCCTGTCGCCGGCGCCTCTGCCGATCAAGAACAGCGACATCCTGGTGGTGCGCTCCTCGACTCAAGGCGGCCAGCCGGCTTTCGTCACGGCATCCGCCTCGACTACGCTGACTCTGAACAGCGTGCCGGCCACGATCACCACCGGGCAGATGGCCGTCATTTCCGACTGTGTGAAATCTTTGGTGTTCCAGGTCACCGGCGTGACCGGCAACGTCATCTATCACGCCGCCTCCGGATCGCCGGGTAATATGTCGGCGGCGTTCCCTTCGCAGCTCACCTTCGCCGCAGGCTCGCAGGTAACGGCGCTCGAAACCACCGCGTATTACATCGGCGTCGGCGCCGACGGGGACGGCGCGCTGTTTTCCGCCGACGTGACCTCGGGCAATGCGCTGACCGCGACCGAGCTCGTGCCCGACATCGAGGCCATGCAGATTCTGTATGGCCTCGACACCACCGGCACACAGACGGTGAGCGAATACGTCACCGCCGACCAGGTCACCGACTTCACCTCGGTGATGAGCGTGCAAATCGCCTTGCTTGCCGCAGGCCCGCCCGGATCCGCGCAGCTCCCGTCCGCGTCGGCCGCGGCCTATACCTATAACTTGTTCGGCACCACCGTGAGCGCGCCGAAAGACACGCGCTCGCGCCAGGTGTTCGAAGTCACCATCGCAGCCCGCAATTCACTGCCGTGAGGACCCAGGAGATGCGTAATCAAATTAGTGGTCGACAATCAGGCATGGTGCTTTTCGTCGCCTTGGTGCTGCTGCTCATCTTGAGCATGATCGGCGTCACGGTAGCGCGCATGCAGACCGTCGAAGAGCGGATGGCGCGCAACGAAAACAATCGTCAGCTGGCGGCGCAGGCGGCGGAAGCCGCCTTGCGCAATGCCGAGGCCACGCTCGGCAACGCGCCGCCGGTCGGCACATTCGCCAATGACACCGGTGGGTACTACGTGTTGTCGCCGACCACCGGCAGCCTCATACCGACGCTCAACTGGAACACTGCCTCCACCTACGCGACGTACACAGGACCGGCCTTGAACCTGGTTCCGACGCCCGTGCAGGCACCGAAAATCGCGATGGAATTGATGGGCTACGGCGCGGTGCCGGGCGACAACCTGTCGAACCCGCCGCCCACCTATCGAGTCACGGTTCAGGGCATAAATGCCGACGGCTCCCCGAGCGTCCTTCTGCAAAGCATCTATCGATAGGCGAAGCGGAGCATTCGATGAACACCTTCAAGTCAACCCAGGCTGGCAAACGCGCGACGGCGGCATTGAGCGCTGCCGCCCTCGGCCTCACTCTCGCGGCGCAGTTCCCGGCCATGGCCGCAAGCACGCCGAGTCCCGTGCCCATCTCGCAGGTGCCGCTGACCATTACCATCCCGGCGCACCCGCAAATCCTGGTGGCGATAGCCAACTCACAATCCATGGACGGAGACTTGAGCGGCGCCATCATGACGGGTTCCGGTGCCTTGGGCACTTCTTACGCCGGTCTCGCCAGTTCGAGTTCGCCCACCAATTACACGATTCCCACGGGATTCACGCCGCCCCTCAACACCGGGAGCGGCGGCCTTGCACCGTACACGGTGACTACCAACGGAACGCAATACGACAATTCCGCGAGCCGCCTCAACGTCGCGAAGCAGGGAATCAGCTCGATTCTGAACACCTACATGGCGAATGCCGACTTCGCCTTGATGGACTACGACACCTACGGCAACGGCTTGTATACGACCTGGGTTTATCAAATGAGCCCCAGCGGGGGCTTTACCTTCACATCGCTCCCCGCGGCCCACCAAGTGGCGAACCCGTGCTTTGGCATCAACACGTCGCAGAGCAACCCGGTCTCGCAAGCTTGCGCCGGGTTGAATGCATTTTATTCCAGCCAAAACATTCTGAGCCAGCCCTACATGAACGTGGGCTCGAGCAGCGATGATCCGTCGATCAACGACGTGTTGTACGACTATGGAGCGGGAGCGGTGTGCATAGCCTACGGCGGCCCCACTCCGGCAAATCCGTACCCTCCCAATTTCTCGCTCGCGCAATTCAACGGCGGCGGGTTCAATGTCACCGAGAGTTATTCGAATACGATCAATAGCTGCGCGCCGGTGACCGGACCCACCAATGCGGGCTTCGTGCCCTACTCGACTCAGGTGATGTACGAAGAGCGGGGCTTCGGCTACTACGCCAGCCAGTCCGCGACGGACGGCACGTTGCTCGTGCCCGCGTCGGGGTCGGGCATCGTCTCCGCGGGCGCCACGCCCACCACCGCCTCGGTGAATGCGGCGCTCGCCCAATTTGCGCCCTTTTTGCTGCCCGAGACCAATAATACGGGCACCACCGAAATCAAGGCTTCCGCGGGTGAATCGTCGATTGCCGGCCTGATTGCCAAAGCCCAGTCATACTTCGCGACCAACCCCCCGTCCAGCAACGGTTGCACGCCGCATCGCTACGTCGTGCTGGTCACCGATGGGCTGCCGACGTTTGATCTGAGCGGCAAGACTTGGCCGCCCTTGGGCAGCGCGGCTGCGACCGGCTACGGTGTCACCGCGACATTCAACACCGATGGATCCCTCAACACCACCAACGATCAGGCCCTCACCGACACAATTAATAATTTGAAGGCGCTCAACAACGCCGGCATCTCGACCTACATCATTGGCCTGGGCGCGGGTGTGAACCCGAGCCTCGATCCGGTGGCCGCCCAGACCATGACCGCCATGGCCATCGCGGGGGGCACCGGCGCGTATTTCGCGGCCACGAGTCCCACGGCGCTCACCAACGACCTGGAAAGCATATTGGGCGCCATTCTCGCGGCGACCCAGTCGGTTGCTTCGGTCGCCGTCAATTCCACCGGTTTGAGCACCAGCAGCGTGGTCTATCAATCTCAATTTGTGTCTTCGGATGCGCTGCAAGACTGGACCGGCAACCTGTATGCCTTCCCCGCCAACCCGTATACGGGCGTGGTGGATACCACGCCGGCCGACGCTCTGTGGGCCGCCGCCACTCAATTGGACGCACAGAACTGGAACACCGGCCGCAACATCGCGACCTGGGACCCCGTGGTCAACGCCGGCATACCATTTCGCTGGAACACCAGCACGACCGCCTCCTCCGGCATCGCAAGTTCGACCCTGCTCGGCCAGGACCTGGAGAGCTTCACGGCGGACACCAGCGGACAGGACGTGCTGCAGTTTCTGCGCGGCTCGAGCGCGCAGGAAGTCCGCTTCGGCGGCCAGTTCCGCAATCGCACGCATAAATTGGGCGACATCATTTTCAGCAATCCGGCGTATGTCGGCGCACCGTCGTCCAATTATCTGTCGAGCTCCTATTTGCTGTTTGCCCGGACCAACGCATCGCGGCCGCCCGCGATCTACGTCGGTGCGAATGACGGCATGCTGCACGCCTTCGATGCGGGGACGGGGAACGAGCTGTTCGCCTACATCCCGACCGGCGTGTACGCCAACCTGATCAACCTGGTTTCGCCCTATTACAACTCGCGGCATCTGTTCTTCGTCGACGGCTCTCCGCAGCAGGCCGACGTGCAGTTCGCCGACAACTCGTGGCATACGGTGCTGTTCGGTACGGAAGGCGGCGGCGGCAAGAGTGTGTTCGCGCTCGACATCACGAATCCCTCGAATATCACCAACGAGACGACGCTGGCTTCGGCGGTGCTTTGGGATTTCACGGACACCGACATGGGACTGGGGTACGCCAATCCCGTGGTCGCCAACTCCGCCGCCGGACTGCTGGCGTTCGTCGGCAACGGCTACGACAGCACCCATGAGAAACCATTTCTGTATGCGCTGAATCCGCAGACCGGGGCTATTGTTGCGAAAGTCGACCTGTGCGCCGCGGTGACGACGGCGTGCAACTCGAGCGTCGCCAATGGATTGTCGACCGTCATCGCGGTCAACACCAGCGGACAGGCGGGCGCCGCGGCCAACATGGTGTACGCGGGCGACCTGCAAGGCAATCTGTGGCGGGTGGACATTTCCGCCTCGACACCGAGTTCATGGACCGTGTCGGTGCTGCTGCAAGCGCGCGACTCGTTGGGCAACGCGCAGCCGATCACCACCGCCCCGGTTGCGACGCTCAACCCCGACTACCCGCAACTGGCCGGCACGATGGTCTTCGTCGGCACCGGGCAGATGCTCGGTATTCCCGACCTGTCGAACGTCAAGACCCAGAGCATTTACGGCGTCTACGATCCGCCCACGCCCTATGCCACGCCGGTCACCCGCTCGAGCCTCGTGCAGCAAACTCTCACGTCCGCGACCATCGGCACGACCACCGTCGCCGTGGTGTCGAGCGTCGCGGTGTCGCTGCCCACCACCAAGGGTTGGTACATCGACTTGACGTTGAACAGCGGCGAGCGTGTCGTCAACACACCGCTGCTCCGCAGCGGCGCGCTCGTCGTGACCAGCACGCAACCGTCGTCGAGTTCTTGTACCGCGGGCGGTGTGTCGTTCTCGTACGTGATCAATTACGCGACGGGTAGCTCGTTCCCTGCCCCGCAATTCGATGCGAATGGCGATGGGGCCATCAACTCGAGCGACATCGCGGTCGTGAACGGCGTCAACATGGTGCCGGTCGGCGTGAAGCTCGGCAGCGGGTTCTACGCCGACGCGACCATGGAGAATACCGGACCGGGACCTTGCACCGGCCCCAGCTGCCCCCCCGTTCCGGTGCCCCCCGGCTACGTGTGGGTGTATAACTGCCCCGCATCGGGACAGACCACGTGCACGCCCCGGCTGCTGAAGGGCGCTACCAGTCATCGCATCTCATGGTGGGAGGTTCGGCAATGAAAATCGCAAAGATCCTGTTGGTCCTGGCGGCATCGGTGGCCGCGCTCGGTTTGCCGCCCACGGGGGCATGGGCCACGCGGGCGATGGGCGCGGTCGTGACCGGCGAAATCACGTCCTCTCCGACGAGCGCACAGATCGAGATCGGGCACCACGTTTATCGCATCAAGGCGAACAGCCCCGCCGCCGCCGCGGCGCGCGGCTTTTACTACGGGCAGGTGGTCGATATTGTTTTCGACCGGCCGGCGGCCAATGCCCAGCCCGAGGTCGTTTCGATCGCGGCGCATAAGGATTGACGGGAGCGTGCCCTTGAAGAAGAACGGATTCACGTTGATCGAACTGATGATCGCGGTGGCCATCGTCGGAATACTGTCGGCCATCGCCATTCCCGCCTATCTGTCGTATGCACAGCGGGCCAATCGGACCGATGCGACGCACTCGCTGACGGTGGACGCCCAGGCGCTCGAGCGCTGCTACTCGCAAAACTTCAGTTACACCGGTTGCGCAACCGCGCCCGCGGCGTCGAGTACGTCGGCACAATCCTATTACCACATCGCGGTTTCTGTCACGTCGAATCCGGCGGCCTACACCATTACTGCGACGCCGATCAAGAGCCCCCAGTTGACGGATTCCGCCTGCGCCTCATTCACACTCTCCAGCTCTGGGCAGCAATCCGCGGTCAATTCGGGGGGCAGCGACAACACCAAGACCTGTTGGGGTTCGACCTGACGCCACGGTACCGTCGGGTCAGTCCGCCGTCGGTAGTTCGCGCCAGTTCAGAATTCGCGTGGCGAGCGTGCCGGTCAGAGTCGCGGGAACCACCACGGGCGGTGTGGCCACACTGCTGAATCCTGCAACGATCTCCGGGTTGCCGTTGGCGCCGGTAATCCTCACGTTGATCACTTGATTCGTGTAGGAGTCGTACGCAACCGTTGTGGACGGAACCGTCGAGGACTGAAGCACCGAGGTCGCCGTCCCGTAGTTCAGCGCATAGATTCGGCTCGTTCCGGTGGGGGCGCAAGGGTCCGTCACCGCCGTCAGCAGATCGGTGAACACCACGATGCCGTTATAGGCCAGCGGATTCAGGATGATCCGCCAGGCGATACCGGACGTCGGGTCATTACCGAGATCGGTGAACCACCCCTGCGAGGACGAGATGACGGCGCCGCCCGTCAGATTCGTGGCGCTCAGTTGCGTGAGGTTGGTCCGGGTAATCGGCGTCGGCACGGGCAGGAAACCACCCGCCGTGCCGTCGATGATGGCGTAGAAAGATTGCATCGACGTGGAGGCCTCGTCCGTGACCGCCAGCAATTGACCGGTGCCTACCATCACGTAGCGCTTGCGCGTCGTGGGATGAATCTCGATCAACGGCGCGGTGGTCACCGGCTGCGGGTTGCCGCTCGAGTCGGTCAGCGTCGCGAGCAGTGTCGGCTGAGGATAGCTGCCGCTCGTCCCGGTGAGATCGAAGCGCCAGAGCTGGCCGTTCAGGTCGCCCACATATAGAGAATCGGCGGTGTCGTCGCTGTAGTTCATCACGAACGCGGATGCCTGGGTCAGACCGCTGGAGGCGTTGGGTGTCTTGACCTTCTCGAGCAACGCGCCGCTGCTCGGGTTGACGAAATACACGTATCCATAGCCATCGCTGTTGTTGTAGCCCGAGGTAAAAATCGCGACCCAGCCGTACTTGACGGTCTTGACCACGACGGGTGCGCCGTAGCTATAGCCCATGGTGGGATCGGTGAACTCCCATTTCACTTTCCCGGCCACGGCGGACTCGGTGGTCATGCCGGCCGGGTTGGTCACATCGATGGCATAGAAGCTCTTGCCGCCCTTGCCGAGACCGCCGATCAGCAGCGTGGCCCAGTTAGGTGTGGTGCTTGCGCTGCCATAGGTGTGATTGAGGTCGATGTCGTAATTGACCGGCGTGGCATCGACATAGTAATGGTGGCTGTAACCGGGATTGCCGAGTTGCGCGAGGCCGTTGACCTGGGGAGTGGCGCTCGGTCCCTGAAACAGCGCGCTCGGAATGTACCCAAACTGTTCCGTGCCGCTCGAACCTAAAAAACCGTGCAGGATGCCGTCGTTGGCGCCGGCATACACCATGGTGGGCCGGGGCGTGGTGGTGGTCCACTGGATCTTGAACGCGTTGTAACCCGGATTGTTGCTGTCCGAAAAAGTCTGCAGCGGCGTCGTCACCGGCGTGAGCGCCGCATCGACGATGTCGCCCAATAAAACCGTGCGCTTGCGCAGCGACTTGGTGCTGCCGCTGACGGTGGAACCAACTTCGTTGGTTTGATCGCCACGCAGGTAATCAAGGTACTGCGTAGGGGTGGTGGACGGAGAGTAGCTGGAGGCAGAGAACGTGATTCCGGCCACTTCCGCCGACGTCAAATTGTTCGCCGTGCCGGGACTTGCGATATTGGCCGGTTCGAACGGCACGCCGGCACTGCCATTCCAGGTCACGATATTGCGTCCGGTCTGCCAGCCGGTACCGCCGAACTGGGTCGGCAGCGTGGTCGCGGTCGTCCACAACGGATTGAGCACCGGATTCCCGCTGCTGTCGAACGTCAATGTGGTGGCGACGACCGTGCCGCTCCAGACGCTCGAGTTGAACGTGGCCTGGAACGACTCCGCACCCGACGTGGAGACATTGACCGCGGAAAAGGAAAATGCCGTCGTGGCCTGAGTAATGGCGTTCGAGATGCTGCTGAAGGCTGCCTGCAACCCGGCCACCATCTTATTCGCGCTGCCGGCCAGGAAATAATTATCCGGCAGCAGGTGCGTATTGCCGCCATTCATGGGGATGCTGGCGCCGGTGGTGTCCCACTGTCCGACCGTGAGCGGCGTCGTCATACTATAAGGCGTGCTGGTGGGTGCCGCAGGTATCGATGCTGCCGGCGTGAAGCCTCCGTACTTGGTGGCCAAGTAGTACGGGTTCAAGTTCTCCGCTCCTCCGCCTTCCTCGACATCCATCCAAAACGTGCTGATCGTCTGCGCATTCTGCAAATCCGAACGGATATCGTTGACGTGCACGCCGTAGGCCAGGCCGGCAATGAAATACGTGGCGTCCGTGTCAAAGGGCCAGCGCGCCGTCGGCGTAATACCCTCGAGATTCTGCATGTAAGTGGTCCAGGTCGCGGCCTGGTTGAAGGTATCGGACGATACGGCCGCGGGCTTCGGCCGGCTGCCACCCGTCGGTGAGTAAACCCCGCCGCCCACGTTGTAGTCATACCAGGTGTGGTCGTCGCCGATTCCGAGGATGAAGTTCTTCTGACACCAATATGAGATCGGGTCGGTCCACGTGGTGAGTGCGGGAAAGCCATCCATTTCGGCCGTCGTGAGGGAGTTCGTCCACTCGGGCACGTTGCCCAGATTCTCGTAGTAACGCACGGCCGCGTAGTAGAGTTCGCTAACATCGTCATACTGCATGTAGTTATGCGCGGACTCGCCGAACTTGTTGAGGTAGTTGAGCGCGCCGCTTTGCGACACGCCGCTCGAGCTGGCAGATGCCGTGTCGGGGTTGTTGGACATGATGCCGGTGGTCGGGTCCCACTCGGCGCGGGTGTTGGTCACCACCGACGCTGAGAGCGGCTGCGGATAAGTAGGACCGATGAAGCCCATGGGTTTGCGCAGCACACCGCCCTGCCGGTCGAATCCATTCTGGTTGAGATATCCGAGGGCGCTGAACTCAACCTTGTTCGAGTACTGCTGCATCAGGCCCTGCGGCTTGTAGTTGCTGCCGTACTGCACGCAGTTGCTCTCAAGACCGCCGGTCCCGAGAGACGTGGTCGCGTCGCACACATCGACGCGAATGTAGACCTTGTAAGGTCCACTCGGGCTGCCGTTGGCGGCGGAAACGCTCGACAGGTCAACCGGTGGGTCCGTCGTGGCCGTCACCAGAGTCTGGTAGCCCGTGCCCGAGCCTGAGAACACCATCTGATTGCCGTTGCCCCAGACACCCATATCGAAGTTGCTCCAGGATGTGAATGGCGTGACCGCAGAAATTAGGCTCGACGGCAGCTTGTTCGGCGAACCTTCGCTGGTGCCTCGATAATTGAAGTTCGCACCCGGTGAGCCCTGGTTGGTGCCCCAGGCCTTCTCGAGGATGGTTTGCGTCGTCGTATCGACGCTGCGGTAACCCCCGCTCAATGCCCAGCGGAACGGGTCGATGGTTTGCATCGTGGCCCAATTCATGAAATTGCCGCTCCATTGGCCCGGCTGGCCCGAGCAGTCGTGCAGATACGTGCCGGTCGTCGAGGGGATGGAGGAGGGTTTGAAGTAGCTGCTCGACGGAGCACTCGAGTTGAAGTTATAGGTGTAGCACTTGGCCGGATCGAAGTACCCCAGGTACGTCGACGCATCGGCATAGCTGCCGATGTTGGCCACGCTGATCGCGGTGGGATATTCAACCGACAGCGCCAGCGTGAGGTTGCCGGGAATATTGGCGCCGGCGGCAATCGGCTGGTCGGCCAGATTGGTTTGGGCGGCGGCCGGCGACACGTAGGCGAGACCGATCAGCGCGGTGAGGCCGGCAGCGAAGGTACCGCGTACCACCCTGGGCGACAACACCGCTCTGAGCGACAACAACGAAAATTTGCTTGCCATGATGCTTGCCTGCTCAGTCCGGCTTGGTAAAGGTGGTCTGCAAAAACACTTGGGTGCTGCGCGGTCCGGTGACTCGCACGCTCAACCGATACACCGTCGCGCTGGGGGGTGCGACCGCCGTGTTGCGGTTGTGCGTGCCGCCGGTCGGTATTCCAGTTGACTGGACGCACGTGGCGCTCGAGGCCACGCCGGTGAGATTGCACATCCGATCGATCACATAGCGGATGGTGACGTTCGAGTTGAGCGGCCCCGGGATATCGTTGGCAATCTGACCGTCGGTGGTGAAAATGGCGTCGCTCAACAGCGCCGTGGGCACCCCCTGGGAATTGGTGGGCAACGTCGTCGACTTGTAGTTGGCGCTGATGAGGTCGCCATCGGTAATCCCCGAGGTCGACAAGATTCCCCCGCTCGCGAATTCGGACATGACATTCGCGACCGCCTGTTCGCCTTGGTTCACGAGATCACGCCGGAAAGCCAGGTTGCCGGCGCTGAACAGCGAGCTCTGCATGGATCGCACCAGAGCCAACCCGCCGATGGTGAGGATCAGCAGCACGATCAGCGTGAATATCAGCACGACGCCGTGTTGGCGTGAACGCCCGGGATGCACGAGGTTGGTCATCTCAGGGGCCGCCCGCCAGCAGGATCATGTTGCGCAAGGGAACGGTGAATTCAAACACCCGGTAGCGGTAGTGCTGGTCGGTGACGCTCACGTTGACGGTTTCCTGGAAGGTATTACCGCCGCCATTCGGCAGCCCGCTGAATAGCGTGAGTGTCGCCGGAGAAACTACTTTCTTATCGTAGTATTGACCGCGCAGCACCAGCGCGACCCGCACGGAAACGATCTTGCGCATGGTGGGCTCGGAAATCATCACGGAGTTGATGTCGTAACCGTTGTTACCGGTACCGGGGGCGGCCCAAGTGTCCTGAACGCCGTCGCCGTTGCTGTCGATGCCGTAGATCGCGTGAATTTGGTAAACCCCGTCCGCGATGGCCTGCGCGGTGTCGCCGCTGCCCGGGGTCTGCACCAAGTTCTGGTTCTGCAGCAAGTCGTAGCTCCAGAGCGTGTGGTTGGCGTCGACGCCGATGAGCTCGAACTGCAAGTTGTTGGCTGCGGCATTGCCCAAGGGCGTGACGTAGCTCGCGGTACTGGAGGAGAGCGTCGAGAGCGTGGTCGTCGTGCCGCCGGTGTAGTACGGCAAACCGGTGGCGAGCGTCAGCGTGGAGGAGCTCGGATTGGCGGATACTTGCTCGAGCAGGCAATCCGTCGTGCCGTTCTGGCTCACCAGGAAGAGATCGTTTTGCACGAAGCCCACGGCATTGTCCAGAATCACCGACGTGCTGCTGCCCGCGACCGTGACCTGGCGCGACACACCGCCGGCCGCGCCGGAGCCGCCCATCACGACCAACACGTCGGACAGGCCATCCGGCGATTGGTTCTGTGCAATGAGCAGCGGCGCCACACGAAGATTGGCCGTCGCACCGGGTAGAAAGCTGGCGCCGAAAGGTGCCGGAAATACGGCCGTACGCGGCAGGATCGCGCCCGCGTTCAGCTTGCAGCCCAGCACCCCCGCATCGGGGCTCGGATACGCCGACTCCGCGAGTCCGGACCCGGCGCCGCGCAGCAAGCCGTCCAAGGCGTGGAACACATAGGAACCCGTCTGCTCGGCATCGTTGGTCGACGTGGTGGTCCGCTTCTGATTCTCTGAGGCGATCAGGAGTGTGGTGACCGCCAGCGTAACCCCCAACCCAACGGCCAAGGCGACCATCAATTCGATCAATGTCATTCCGCGTTGGCCGAGCGGCTTGTATCTCACGGCAAGATCACCCGCGTGGAGAGCTTGCTGGTCTTTTCCGAGGCATCCGCGGCGTGCGCCTGAGGCGTCCAGGTGATCACGATGTCGGCGGCGTTCGTGGTACCCGTGACCGGGATCACCGTGATCGCGCCGCCCACGAGTCCGGTCTGCGGGGCATTCGCGACGTTGACGCTCAGATTCCACGCAGTAATGTTCGCGGCGGATGCCCCCGCAGTGATGCTGCCCGACAGCCACAGCGTGCTTGCAACTTCGTTCGCGAACACGGCGGCACGATTGCGATCCTCGGCGTCGACCGAGAAGTTGATGGCGCGCGCCTCGAGGCCCATGAGTCCGAGCACGCCGAACGCGAAGATCAGGATCGAAATCAACGCCTCGATCAACGCCACTCCGCCCTGCACACGCCGGCCCGGCGGCCGGCGCGTCTCTCGGCGTTGGCGGAAGTATCCGATGATCACGGTTGAAGGACTCATGGCACTAGCAGCCCGTGGGGTTGGCGGTCGACAAAGTGAGGGATGGATCGCACATATGCACCTGACCGCCCAGGCTCACCTCGACCCACAGCGGGCGGTCGGCGCCCGTCACGCTCACTTTGTAGGTCAAGACCGGAGGCGTGGGAGGGGAAGTCGGCTGAGCGCAGGTGGGGCCGTTGGTCACGCCGGTCACGCCGGTACTGCTGTTGGTCACGAGGCGGCCGACGGAATTGAAGCAAGCGGCCGCCTGCCCGGTGATGCTGACATTCGTGGTGTTCGACAGCACTCCGGCCTCGACGAAAGCCGGGGTTTCGCTGCCATCCGTCATGGAGGGGATGGTGTAAATGGACCAATAGTTGCCGTTTGCCACGGCCGTGAAGCCGATGGTCTGCGGCGTCGTGCTGTTGGTGAGCGAAAACACGACTTGCCGGCTGCGGCGCAAGGATTCGGTCTGCGCCAGCCGCAGACCGTTTTGCAGGGCATCGCAAACGGATCTAACCTTGACGTTACAGACCCAAGTCCTCATGACGGGCGCCGCCATCGCCACCAGGATCGCGAAGATCCCCATGGCCACGACCATCTCGAGGAGAGTGAACCCAGAGACTCGCTTGGCATGTCGACTCAGCATCCGCCGGGCTTCGTGATCCAGCAGCTGTACGGGCTGCCGGTGATCCAACTGGAAGGCGCCGGCGATGACACCGTGGTCGCCTGGGTATTGGTTTCGTTGACCGTGAATACAAATCCGGCCACGTTCGTGTTGGTTTGGCCGGTGGCCGACAATGTGTACTGTGTGGCTGTGGGCGCGCCCGCGCCCGTGCAGCTGAGATTAAAGAGCCCGGAGGTTTGCCCCGCGATCGTACACGGGGACGTAAAAGCGCCAACGGTGAGATAGGTGCGATTGTCCTGGAAAAAGCGCTCCATATTCGCGCGCAGCGCGGATAGGCCGTTGGTCGCGCTCACGAGTTGCCCGCGGATCACGTAGTTGCGATAGCTCGGATAGGCGAGCGCCGCCAGGATGGCGACGATGGCCACCGTGATCATGAGTTCGATCATCGTGAATCCGGCCACGCTTCGGCCGACCGTCGGAGGAATTGCGAGCGGTCGTGTTGTCTTCGTGGGAACGCAGTGAGAGGAGATCGGCTTCATGGCGCGATCTTAGACTGCGAATACCTTCGCGAAGCTTGCGTTCTGCGACCGATGCCCGGAGTTGCGAAGCCGCGCACACTAAGATGTACCTATGTAGGGACGTGCTGCTCAAACTGCCCACCGAAGGGCCCCGGTCAGTCAGCGGATCACGCGGCGATGACGCGGTTCTTGCCCGCGTGCTTCGCCGCATACATGGCCGCGTCCGCGCGCGCCAGCAGATCCGCCGTATCGAATCCGCCGCCCTGTTGGACCACGAGGCCAAGACTCGCGGTCACGCGAACTTCGCGCCCCGAAAGCAGAAACGGCTTCTCCAAAGATGCGATGATTTTATCCGCCACCCGCCGTGAATCGCCGACCGGCTCGGCGAGTCCCTCCAGGATGATCGTGAATTCATCGCCTGCGAGACGCGCCACCAGGTCGGAATCGCGCACCGACGCGGACAGCCGCTGGGCAAATTGGATCAGCAGGTCATCGCCGCCGCGATGTCCGAAACTGTCGTTGATTTCCTTGAACCCGTCCACGTCGATGAACATCAATGCGATGGCCGTGGGGGTGCGATCCATGCGCGCGGCGATCGAGGACAATCGCGCGAGGAACAATGACCGGTTCGGCAGAGCGGTCAGCGAGTCGTATTGACCCAATGCAGTGAGCTTGCGCTCCGCCTCCATGCGCTCCGTGATATCGCGCACTACACCGACGAACGAGCGCCGGCCGGCGAATGACGAGGCGGTGATGGTGATCTCGAGCGGAAACTCGGAGCCATCCTTCCGCCTTCCCGACAGCTTGACGTTGCGCTGGCCGGCAAGCACCGCGAACCCGCGAAGCATGGCCTGGTGCAATCGGCCGTATGTCGCAGCATGACTCCGATCGGGCATCAATATGCTGGTGCTGTTGCCGATCAATTCGCAGGACTCGTAGCCAAAAATCTCACAGGTCGCGGGGTTCGCCTCCTCGATCAAGCCTTGTGCGTCGATGGTGAGTATTCCCTCCGCCACGGACTCGACCAGGGCTCTCATCTGCAATTCTCGTTCGTTGGCGCGGGCCTCGGAGGCCAGCATCCGCGCCGTCAGGGGCTTCAGCTGCAGATGCAGAATCGTCGCGCCGAGCAGAGCCACGACGGCGAGCAGCGGTGCCCCCACCCGCAAGGCCTGGCGAATGACCGCGTACAATTCGACCGCATCCTGTTTGACCACGATGCCGAGACCGGGCGCGAGCAATCCATAAGCCGCAATGACGTTCTGCCCGCGATAGTCGATGCCGACGATTTCGCCGGTTTGTCCGGCGAGCGCCAGCTGCATCGGCAGCCGCGGGCGGCCGGCGCTCGGCAGCGGTACCGCAAACGGAGTCTTGTGGTGGATTCCCGGGAAACACAGCAGGTCCGTTCGGCGCTGAAGGCAGGCGACTATTTCGCCGGTTCGCCCCAGATTTGCGGCGTCAAACAACGCATTTCCCAAGTAGTCGGCCGACTGGTCCATGATCATGGAGCCCACCCGAGCGCCGTCACGCGTCAGAGCCAGGCGTGTGCGCACTATGAACTCGCCGTCCCAAAGCAATTCCATCGTGTCATTTGAATTCAACGGGGCGGTGAGCGCCGGCAAGGCGCCGAAATTGCCGAACTTCCGCACGGTAGCGCCATCCACGTTCTCGAGCGTGATGCCGCGCAACCCGGCCGGAATCCTCTCCAATTCGATCGCCGCTGCGGCCTTGCTGGTTGCAGCCGAGCCCGAGCCGCTCAAGATCGCGCCGGCTGCCTCCGCGAGGCGCGCCAGCCGATCCGCGTTCGGCGCATTCTGCGGGGGTTGCCGAAGCGCCGCGGCGAGCAGGGCGGTCCGCGCCTGCAATACCGTTTTCAGATTATCCCCCAAGATCTTTTGAAAGGCGTTTTGCTGCAAGACGAAGCCGAACAGCGCGGCGGTGATCGCAACGACCACCACGGTGGCGGGACCCAGCAGCCGAATCTTCTCGTCTTCGCGGAAATACCGATGCGAGGCGTACCAACTGCTTTCGGACCACGTCAGACGCAGCGCCACCGAACACAGGATCATTCCTGTCGAGGTCGGAATGGCCATTCGCGCAGAACGGGCCCACTCGAACAGGAGATCCGGCACCAATGCATAGCCCACGAGGCCGGTGAGGCCAACGCTCAAGACGCAGAACGTCAAGATCACGGAGGCAACCGCCCGCCCCTTGGTCGTAACACGATCCGCGAGCAATATTGCGCAACCGATCAAAATGAACCCCGCGGCGGAGTTCGGCGCCATTCTTCCCGGACTCTTGTTCCCGTAGTCGTACCAGGTGTGGAGAAACGCGAAATCAACGCCAAACGATTTGTCGAGCAGAAATTCCCCGAGCATGGCGCAGCCAAGCAGGGTGACAAAGATCGCGAAAACGGTGCGGGTCCGGCGTGCGCCGGCACCCTGCCGGCAAGTCAGCCAGAGCGCGGTCCCGCACAGGCACAGGCATAGTCCGGTACTGAACACCACCGGCAGCAGGCCGAGGCCAAAAGACACCATTGCCGCAGAGTGGAGAATCCAACCGGTTACGGCGATCGCACCCAATGCGACGATGGCGGCGCAAACGAGTGTTCGTACTTTGAGGATCTGCAGCATGTTCGCCTAAAGTTATTCCACAAATGGAATAACATTACACAGGCGACATTGACGCAAGCCAGGTACCTATTCACAGTACCGCTTTTTGTACGCCCCCCGGCAGGGTGATTCCTCGGTATTGCCCCGGCCTCGAAGTGCTACGAACCCGCTTTGGATGCGATGCTGACTTCGATGAACCAATCCGGGCCGGAACCCACATGATGGGCGGCCGCGTAACTTTGCTGATCGAGCGCCACCGCGACGTTCAACAGGCTGTTGATGTAGACCAGCGGTTGTCCGACCGGCACCTCTCCGAAGGTGCGTTGATACGGCGCAATCGACTCATCGATGAGCGTCTGCTCGTGGTAGATGCGCACCCGGATCGGCGTGCCGAGCGACGCATGCAGTTGATCGAACAATGCCTTGGGAATGTTCGTCCATACATTGCCGAACTGCACGTCGAGGACGGGGATGATGCCTTTGATGGAATCCCCGACGCGCTCCGGCTTTCGGTAGGGAATGGTGATCAACTGTTGCGGCGGGATGGACGGACCCACCTGCTCGAAAGTAATCTCATTCGCGGCGAGACGCGCACCCGTATAGGCGTACACGTCGCGTCCGTGAAACGTATGCGACTCGTCGGAGCCCGGGCGGCGGTTGACGCGTTCATCGATCTGGCGCAGTCCCTCGATGCCGTCGCGCTCGGCAACCAATGACAACAGGCCATTGTCGGGACCGACGAAGTAGTGCCCCGTGCGCGTCTTCAGCACCACGGACAAACGCGCGGTTCCGACCCCCGGGTCGACCACCGCGACGAAAACGGTGTCCTTGGGCCAGAACTGCTCGGCCTGGTACAACCGGTAGGCCCCCGCGAAAATGCTGGGATTTTCGTGGCTCAAGTCCGAGATCAATAGATCCTGCGAAACGGAGTACGCGACGCCCTTCATGGCCGACACGGCGCCGTCCTCGGTGCCGAAATCGGTCAGAAAGACCAAGGGTGCGCGGGCTTGCGCCAGCGGCGCGCGCGCTTGACCCAGCGGCGCGCAGCACACCAGGAATGCCAATAGGCAGATCCGCCACACCGACATGGGAACTCCTGCGACGAAAGCCCGCGATCTTAGCCGCGCCCGCGGCTTTTCGCCATTTGCGTCGACCCGCCGCGGCGGGGCAACTCCGCGGTCATAGGGCGCGTAGTCTGTGACACACTTGGCGATTAAGCGGCGTTAAGCGATTATTCTTGGGGAACGCCACTTTTTTCGAGGACCTCGGCAGCGCTTAAAATGATCAAGAATCCCTCGGGTCACATCCGCCTGACCTCGCACCCCTCCGGGGGCAAACCACCGAAGTTTCCGATTGTCTGGGGTGCCTCGAGCGCCCGGGAACGCGGCGCGGTGATCGGCTCGACCACGGAACGCGACGACCGCAATGTGATCGGCGCGCATGGCGGCGCCTACTCGATCTACCGTGCGCTGTCGGTCTCATCCGGAACGCTCGATCCGAACGCCCGGCCCGATCTGAAAGACACCGGACCGCTGATCGACATTGGTCCTTATCGGCAATGGGAGGGCGAGGACACCATCGTTTCGCTCGACCCCTGGGGCCATCGCGTGGCGGCGGACTTCGAGGCCGAAATTGAAGCCGGTCTCGATATTCGCCCGACCATCGCGATCACCAAGGCGCGCTTGATGCTGCCTGAAGTTCGCGAAGCGATCGAACGCGGCAGGCTCGTGGAGGACGGCGTCGTCGTGCATTCGGGCGGTGAAGTCGGCGTCATCAAGGCCGCCATCGATCCCGTCTGGTATCTGCCGGGGGTCGCCAAGCGCTTCAACGTGACGGAGGCCTTGTTGCGCCGAACCCTGTTCGAGCAGACCGCCGGCATGTATCCGGAACTCGTCACGCGCGGCGACCTGCACGTTTTCCTGCCGCCGATCGGCGGCACGACGCTGTATATCTTCGGCGATCCGGCGGCGATCCGCGACCCGGCCAAGGCTTTGGCCTGCCGGATCCATGATGAATGCAATGGCTCGGATGTGTTCGGGTCGGACATCTGCACCTGCCGCCCCTATCTCACGCACGGCGTCGAGGAGTGCATTCGGACGGCCCAGGAGGGCGGCGCGGGACTCATCGTCTACAACCGCAAAGAGGGTCGGGCGCTCGGTGAGGTCACGAAATTTCTCGTCTATAACGCGCGCAAGCGCCAGCCGGGAGGCGACCAGGCCGCAACCTACTTCGCGCGCACCGAGTGCGTCGCCGGTGTCCAGGACGCACGCTTCCAGCAACTCATGCCCGATGCCCTCAACTGGCTCGGCATCACCCGCATCGATCGCCTCGTGTCGATGTCCAATTTGAAATACGACGCCTTGATCGGGGCGGGAATCGAGATCGGCGAGCGGGTCGCGCTTCCGCCCGGTCTCGTGCCTCAGGATGCGATGGTTGAAATCGCGGCAAAAAAGGCCGCCGGCTATTTCGCACCGGAGTCGGACGCGCCGGCCCCGAGCGAGAGCCCGCCCTGCGTAGTCGGACGTGACATCAAGGACTATTGAGCCGCCCGCCGAGCGCGCAGCGGCTGAGGGCGCGGGCACGCTGCTGCGCGCCGCGGCCGTGCGCGAGAGTGCCGAGCGCCTGATGGCATTGGCCGAAGCCGGCGGGTTGGATGATTGGACCCTCGATCTCGACCGCATGGCGCCGACCGCGGATTTCGTGGCAGGCATCGTCCGGGAGCGCTATCCACGGCTCGATGTGCCGGTGCACTCGCGCTGGCGCCACTTTGTATTCGGGGATCGCGATCTGTGGAATGAGATCGCCAGCCATGCCCGTTGGAACGGCGCCGCGGCGGCGGGGCGCGCGGCGTTCGATCTGGTCATCATCTCCGTCCTGCTGGATGCGGGAGCCGGCGCTCAGTGGCGCTACCGGGATGCCGCCACGGGTATGGAGTCGACGCGGTCCGAAGGACTTGCACTCGCGAGTCTGCGTTGGTTTGCCGGCGGCGGTCTGTCGGACGATCCGCGCGACCCTTTCAGGGTCGATGCCGCCGCGCTGCGTCGCGTGGACGGGCAAACGATCCGGCGCGCGTTGCAGGCCGGCGAAGGCAATGAACTCCCCGGTTTGGAAGGCCGTGCGCGTCTCTTGAACCGGCTCGGCGCGGTGATGCAGTCGCGGCCGGATCTCTATGCAGCCGCAGACTCGCCGCGGCCGGGGGGCTTGTTCGATGCGCTTTGCGCGCGCGCAGTGAATCGGCAACTGGCGGCCTCCATCGTTCTGGAGACTTTGCTCGAGGGCTTGGGCCCGATCTGGGAGGGCCGGCCTAGTTTGGGCGGCATCTCGCTCGGCGACTGTTGGCCGCATCCCGCCCTTGACGGGAACCGCCCTGAGAGCGGCTACGTCGCCTTGCACAAGCTGTCACAATGGCTGGCGTACTCGCTGCTCGAACCGCTCGAGCGCTCAGGCACTCGCGTGACTCATATGCACCAGTTGACCGGTTTGGCCGAATATCGCAACGGCGGTTTGTTCGTCGATATGGGCGTCCTCGTTCCGCGCGACTCGGCGGCCGGATCGAGGACGTACTCCGTGGCCGATCCCTTCATCGTGGGGTGGCGGGCGCTCACCGTGGCGCTGCTCGACCGGCTTGTACCGTTGGTGGGGTCGCGCCTCGGGTTGTCGCCGGAGAAGTTTCCGCTCGCGCGGCTGCTCGAGGGCGGCACCTGGGCAGCCGGCAGGCAAATCGCGCGCAAGCGGCGCGCCGACGGCGGTCCTCCATTTCATATCCTTAGCGATGGGACGGTGTTCTGATGGAAAACGTAATCACGGTGACTCACCCGCTCGTACAGCACAAGCTCACGCTGATCCGCGATAAGACCACCTCGACGAAGGCGTTTCGCCAGTTGCTGCGCGAGATCGCGACCCTGCTCTGCTACGAGGTGACTCGCGACTTGTCGCTCGAACCGAAACAGATCGAGACGCCGCTCATGCCGATGCAAGGATACGCCTTGGCGGGAAAGAAGCTCGTGTTCGCACCGATACTGCGCGCCGGGATCGGATTGATCGAAGGCATGCTGGATTTGGTCCCGGCCGCCCGCATTGCGCACATCGGTCTTTATCGGGACCCTGAGTCTTTGACCGCCGTCGAGTATTACTTCAAGGCGCCCTCGGACTTATCGGAGCGGCTCGTGATCGTCATCGATCCCATGCTCGCCACCGGGAACACGGCGGTGGCCGCGGTCGACCGTCTCAAGGAGCACGGTGCGGCCGACATTCGCTTCGTCTGCCTGCTGGCCTCGCCGGTGGGGCTCGCCAACCTGCACGGCTCGCATCCCGAAGTGCGCGTGTGGACCGCGGCGATCGACCGCGAACTCAACGATCACGGCTATATTCTTCCCGGGTTGGGCGATGCGGGCGATCGGCTGTACGGAACTCGATAAGGGGTCGCGACGCCGGCCTGGTCGGCACGAATCTGCACGGCATTCACCGCGTCGCGCAAAGCGCCGAGATGCCGCTTGACGACTTCGCCGAGCGTCATGGTCTGCGCCTTCCAGGTCAGGTTGATGCACCCGAGCACGTGTCCGTTCACGCGGATCGGCATCGCGATCGAATTGCGCCGGTCATCGGCGTCGCGCCGCGATTTCGAAAAGTGGCCGCCGAAATCCGGGTCGCGCACGCTGTAGCCGCGCGCCCGGGTGGTCTCGACGATGCGACGCATGCCGGCCGCATCCTGCGCCGGCTCATCGCCCGGTTGGTTGCGCAGGCACAGCCGATTGAGCACGGCCTCGTACTCGCGCTCCGGACAGAATGCGAGGTACGCCCGGCCGGAAGCCGAGCGCAGCATGTTGGCGCGAAATCCGATCGGACCCAAGGGAATGTCGTCGAAGTACGCTTTCGGCCGGTTGGTCTCGATCACTTCCACATAGTCGAGCCGCGGGATCGTGAGCACGGAGGGCCAGCTCACCTTGCGGCACAGATTTTCGAGCACGGGCGAGGCGATCTCCACCAACCAATCGGCATCGTCGAGTTGCGCGCGCTGCTGTAAAGAGTGGCTCGGCAGATAGGCGCCGTCCACCATGCGCTGCCACACCATGCCGTGCCCGTGCAGAGTGTGAAGGATCCGCGTCAAGGTGCTCTTCGCGAGCCCGGTGGTGCGATGCAAGTCATGGAGACTGGCGGCGCGCATCGCCTGCAAGGCGCGCAGCACGTCGAGTCCGCGTGACAATGAAGTGATCGATTTGACCTTATAATTGCGCACGGTGTGTAGCCCAGCCCGCTTTTCACCCAGTGAAAACTTATCACGAATCGATTCCTTCGGCTTTCATTTTGACGGAACATCCAAAAAAAATGCGCTCCTGAGACAGCCGTCCGCGGCGCCAGGGATGTTCGGGGAGTCTTTACATCCGTTTGAGGGGGAATCATGAACGCACCGCCCAAGGTCTTGATGATCATCACGCTCGACACCAAGGCCCGCGAGGCAGCCTATGTTCGCGAGACGCTCGAGGCGCACGGCGTCGGCGTCGTGCATCTCGATGCGAGCATTCGTAAGACGGTGGCGGGCGGCGCGGAAATCGGTCCGGAGGCGGTGGCGCGGGCCGCCGGCTCGACGCTCGAGGACGTGCGCGCCCTCAAGCACGAGGGCAAGTGCCAGGCCGTCATGACCCAGGGCGCGATCGCGATCGCGACCGAATATCAGGCGCGCGGCGAAATCGCGGGCGTGATCGGGCTCGGCGGGTCGATGGGCACGACGCTCGCCACGGCCGTGATGCGCAGCCTGCCGTATGGGCTGCCGAAATTGATGATTTCCACGATGGCCTCCGGATTCACGCGGCCCTTTGTCGGCAACCGCGACATTCTCATGCTGAACTCGGTCTGCGACATCGCCGGTCTCAACACGATTTCGCGCGAGGTGTTCCGCAACGGCGCCGTCGCGCTCGCCGCGATGGCGCGCGCGTATGAACCGCACGCCCGCGACGATGCGCCCCTCGTCATGATGTCGACGCTCAGCACCACCGATAAATGCAGCGTGCGGGTGCGCGAGGCGTTGACCGAGCAGGGCTGCGAGGTGATGGTTTTTCACACGCTCGGCACCGGCGGCATGACGCTCGATGACATCGTGCGCGAGCGGGAGGTGGCCGCGGTGGTCGACTTGTCGCTGGTCGAGATCAACGACTACCTGCAGGGCGGCCTGTGCAGCGCAGGGCCCGACCGCGCCCAGGCGGCGCTGCGCAAGGGCGTGCCGACGATTTTCGCGCCCGGCAACATCGACTTCATGGTGGCGGGCCCGATCGAGCAGGCCAGGGTCCAGTTCCCCGGCAAGCGATACCACGTTCACAATGCGGCCCTGACCGCGGTGCGGGCCGAGACCGCCGAGCTCAACGCGCTGGCCGATCACATGGCGGGAATCATTGCCGAAGCCAAGGGTCCGGTGAGCTTCCTGGTGCCCCTGAAGGGTTTTTCCGCCCACGACAGCGAGCAGGGATATCTGCATGATCCTTCGTTGCCGCCGGTGTTCGCCGCGCATTTGAAGAGCGTCATGCCGGCCGGGGTGCCGGTGGTGACGTTCGACTGCCACATCAACGATGAACCTTTCGCCGACGCGATCATCGAGCGGGTACTGCAATACACGCATCCGCGGCAGCAGACCGGCTGATGGAACTCGACGACGCGGATGTGCGCGCGATACTGCAGCTGCTGGATGCGTCGGCGTTCGATGAACTGCAGGTGCAGACCGACCGCTTCAAGCTGATCTTGCGCCGCGCCGAAGGCGCTGCCTGGACCCGCGAGACGCGCACGCTGGGCACACCCCGGGAACTGCCCGACCTGTCGCCGGAGGCCCGCGATGCCTCCGCCGTACCCGCCTCCCCCGCCGCGCCCGATGCACGCGGCGCTGCGCAGTCTCACCTCATCGCGGTCCGCTCGCCGCTGCCCGGCACGTTCTACCGCTCGCCCAAACCCGGCGCGCCGCCGTTCGTTGACGAGGGCAGCCGCGTCGAGCGTGACACCGTGGTCGCGATCGTCGAGACCATGAAGCTGATGAATTCGGTCTACGCCGGGACCGCCGGACGAATCGCCGAGATCTGCGTCTCGGATGCCAAGTCCGTGACGCCGGAATCCGTGCTCATGCGCATCGAGCCCTCGCCCGCATGATCCTGCGCCGGATCTTCATCGCCAACCGCGGGGAGATCGCGCTGCGCGTGATCAGGACCTGCGAACGGCTGGGCATCGAAACCGTACTCGCGGTATCGGCGGCCGATCGGGACTCGGTGGCGGCGCGGCGTGCCGACCAGATCGTCTGCATCGGCGCGGCGCCGTCCGCCGCGAGTTATTTGAATGTCGCGGCGGTCGTCGGCGCCGCGCGCCGCTCCCGCGCCGACGCGATTCATCCGGGCTACGGCTTTCTGTCGGAACAGGCCCCGCTCGCGCAAGGCTGCGAGGCGGCGGGCCTGGTTTTCATCGGCCCCACGGCGGCGCAGCTTTCGGCCGTGGGCGACAAATTGAGCGCCCGGGAGCATGCGCTCGCGGCGGGACTCCCGGTGATTCCGGGTGGCGCGGCCGCCACGGCGAGCGAGGCGCAAGCACTGGCCCGGTCGATCGGCTACCCCATTCTGATCAAGGCCGTGGCGGGCGGCGGCGGCCGCGGCATGCAGCGGGTCGACCTGCCGGCCGACATCGATGCGGCGATCGACCGGTCCATGGCCGAAGCGCAAGCCGCCTTCGGCGATGCGCGTGTCTATCTGGAGCGTTACGTCGCGGCCGGCCGCCACATCGAGGTACAGGTGCTCGGCGACGGCGAGCGCGTGCTGCATCTGGGCACGCGCGACTGTTCGATTCAGCGGCGCTTTCAGAAGCTCATCGAGGAGGCGCCGGCACCCGACCTTGCCCCGGACTTGCGCGCGGCGATCGAGTCCGCGGCGGTCGCGTTTGCCGCACATCTCAAGTATCGCGGCTTAGGCACCGTCGAGATGCTGCTCGACTGCGAGCGCGGCTCGTTCCACTTCCTCGAGATGAACGCCCGCATCCAGGTCGAACACCCGGCGACCGAGGCGATCTGCGGCCTCGACCTGGTCGCCGAGCAGATCTCGGTCGCCGAAGGCCGCGCACTTCGCCTGCGGCAGGAGGACGTGCGCTGTGCCGGCCACGCCATCGAGTGCCGGATCAATGCCGAGGACTGGCGCAATGATTTTCAGCCGAGTCCCGGGCGCGTACGGCTGGCGCGCTTTGCCGCGGGCGACGGGATCCGCGTCGATACGCATATCGAAGCGGGCGCGGAGATGCCGCCGTTTTACGATTCGCTGATGGCCAAGCTGATCGTTCATGGCCGCGACCGCGCGGCGGCCGTGCACCGCCTTGGGCTAGCGCTGCGGCATTGCGAGATCAGCGGCGTGGCCAACACGCTGTCGCTGCACCGGGAGATCGTCGGCGATGCCGGGTTCGCGGCCGGCGGCATGCGCACCTCGTTCCTGGATGGCTTTCTCGCCGCGCGCGCCGCGGCCGCCGGAACCCGCGCATGAGCCGCGTCGAACTCGTCGACGTGTCGATTCGCGACGGCAACCAATGCCTCTGGGGCGCGGTTGCGCTCGACACCGCCCAGGTGCTCACCATCGCACCGGTGCTCGACCGCATCGGCTTTCGCGCGCTCGACTTTACCTCGAGCACGCACATGGGCATCGCGGTGCGCAACCATCGCGAGAATCCCTGGGAACGGATTCGCCTCATGCATGAGGCGGCGCCGAATACGCCGCTGCAGTTCATCGGGACCGGCCTGCGCTTCATTTCCTGGGATATGGCCCAGCCGGATTTCATGCAATTGGTCTACGACCGCCTGGTTGCGAACGGCATCGAACGCTTCGCCGTGATGGACCCCATGAACGACGCCGCGGCGATCCTGCTGTCGGCGGCGATGATCCGCAAGGCGGGCGGCACCGAGATCGTCGCCGCCCTGACCTTCACGCTGAGCGACGTGCACGACGATGCGTTCTTCGCGTCGCTCGCCGCCACGCTCGCGCAATCGCCGCATGTCGACCGCCTCTACATCAAGGATCCGTCCGGCTTGCTGACCGCGGAACGCGCGCGTTCGCTGATCCCGGCGTTGCGGGCGGGGATGGGCGCCATGCCGCTCGAGCTGCATTCGCACTGCACGATCGGTCTCTCGTCGCAGAGCTACATGGTCGCGGCGGCCTTGGGCACCCAAGTCCTGCAAGTGGCCTTGGGTCCGCTCGCGAACGGCAGCTCGCTGCCCGACGCACAGCGGGTGCTCGCGAACCTGCGCGAAATGGGGCACAGCGTGGATCTCGACGAGCGGCTGCTCGGCATCGCGGCGGACTATTTCACGCGTCTCGCCCGGGCCGAGAATCTTCCCGCCGGCCGGCCGCAGGACTATGACGCGTCGTACCTGCGCCATCAATTGGCGGGCGGCGTCATCAGCACCACGCGGCGTCAATTGGCGGAACTCTCCCTCGAGCATCGCTTTGCCGACCTGCTCGAGGAGGTGGGCCGCGTGCGGGCCGAGCTGGCCTACCCGATCATGGTCACGCCCTTCCCGCAAATGGTGTGCTCGCAGGCGCTGTTCAACCTCTTGGGAAGCGAGCGCTACGCGAACGTGCCCGACCAGGTCATCCGCTATGCGCTCGGGAAATTCGGCCGGCCGAGCGCGCCGCTCGACCCGAATGTGCTCGATCGCATCATGTCCCAGGCGCGCACGCGCGAGATCGAACGTGAGGGCCCGACACCGGACCTGGCCGACCTGCGCCGGGGCTTTGCGCCCGGCATCAGCGACGATGAGTTTTTGCTGCGCGCCACCATGCCGGCGCAGCTGGTCGACGCCATGCTGGCGGCGGGTCCCGCGGCGCGCCGCTACAACCCCACCGCGCGTCCGATCATGAAGCTGTTGCGGGAACTCGCCGGGCGGCCGCCGGTCGCCGACCTGACCGTGGAGAAGCCGAATTTCCGGCTGAGCCTGCATCGCCGTCGAACGGCGGAGTGCGCCACCGATGACTAGCGCCGTGTCCATCGTTGCCGCGCCGCCGACGAACGGCGACTGCTCGTCCGCGACGCTCGAGCGCTTGGACTCGGCCCAAGGCTTCGTGTTCGACATGGACGGCACGCTGGTGCTCGGGGATCAACGCAACCACGGATTGGCGCCGCTGCCCGGCGCGCTCGAGCTCACGGAGTGGCTCGAACGCCGCGGCGTGCCCTTCGTCGTGTTCACGAACGGCACGGTGCGCCCTCCGGCGGACTACGCGCGCAGTCTCAGGCAGGCCGGTTTCAAGCTTGCCGATGCGGCCATGCTGACCCCCGCAATCTCCGCCGCTGATCTTTTCACGCGGCTGAAGTTCCGGCGCGTGCTCGCGCTCGGCGGCGAGGGACTGCGCGAACCGCTGGAGAATTCCGGACTCGACGTGGTTGAGCCCGTCGGCCGGCCCGAGGCGGATGCGGTCCTGATTGGTTGGTACCGCGAATTCACGATGGACGGCCTCGAGGCCGCCTGCCACGCCGTTTGGAATGGCGCGCGGGTCTACAGCGCCTCGCAGGCCCTGTTCTTCGCCACCGCGAGCGGCAAGGCCTTGGGAACTTCCCGGGCCATCGCCGCCATGATCAGGGAATTGACCGGCTGTCGCATCCACGTGATCGGCAAGCCGTCGCTCGATGCGCTGCGCTGTGCGGCGCATCGAGTCGGCGTGAAACCTGCGAACCTCGCGGTCGTGGGGGACGATCCGACGCTCGAGGTGCCGATGGCGCATCGCGGCCGCGCCCTCGCGATCGCGGTGAATACCGGCCTCGGCAATGCGGATTCCTTCGCGCACCTGCCGGCCGCGCGACGGCCGCACATCAGCGTGGCGGGACTCGAGGAGTTGTTGGGACTGTGCCGGCGAGCGGCCGCCGGATGAGCGCGAACGCAGTACCGGACGCAGCCGCGTACTCCGGGACGGACGCCAAGGGCGCGGGATTTCGATAATCAATCAATAGTGCAACGGGGAGACAATTCGATGAAATCAACAGCTGTCAGGTTTTCTGCGATCACCGTGTTGCCGACCGTACTCGCGGCCGGCCTGTCGACGGCCTTGGGCGCGGGACTCGCGTGGGCGGCGGACACAACGTCGCAGGACTCGCTCGAAGAAATCACGGTGACGGCCGAGAAGCGCGTGGAAAGAGTGCAAGACGTGCCGATTGCCATCACTGCGTTCTCCGAGGACTCATTGCGCGCCAAGGGCATCACCGATCTGCACGGCCTGACCGGCCTGATACCAAACGTGAACCTGGACCAGGGCGCGCCCTTCTCGGGCTCGAATTCCGTGCTGTCGGCGTCGATCCGCGGCATCGGCCAGGATGACTTCGCGTTCAATCTCGACCCGGGCGTCGGGGTGTATGTGGACGGCGTGTATTTCGCGCGCACCGTGGGCGCGAACCAAAGTCTGCTCGATGTCGAACGCATCGAAGTCCTCAAGGGGCCGCAGGGCACTTTGTTCGGCCGCAACACCATCGGCGGCGCCATCAGCATCGTGACGCGCACGCCGGGCGATGAGTTCAATGTTGAGGGTCAGGCGACCGGGGGCAGTTACAACCGCCGCGACGTCCAGCTGCTCGCCGACATACCGCTGGCGGAGAATCTGCTGTCCAGCGTGACGGTGTCGACGCGCAATCAGGATGGCTACCAGCGGCGCATCGCTTACCCGTCGGCGACGCCGTACGTCACCGATCCGCCCGGTGTGCTGCACGCCGCCGCGAACGAGACCTTCGATACGCAGGGCGGCACCGACGAACAGGTGGTGCGCGTGAAGCTGTTGTGGAGGGCGTCCGATTCCGTCACCGCGACGGTCACGGGCGACTGGACGCACACCGACCAGCCGTCGACCGCGAACACCGTGCTCGAGTCGGTTACCTCCGGTCCCACGGCGATTTTCGGCGCGATCTACAATGCCTGCCTGCTCGGCATTCCGTTCGCGGGCCCCACCTTGAGCCCGCTCGTGTGCGGTCCGCGCAATGTGGTCGGCACTTCGTTGTGGCAGGCGAACCTGAATCCAAACACGGCGCGTCTGCTCTACGGCCCGGCGGTGTACAACACCGGCAACATCGACACCACGTATGCGACCGGCGTCAACTTCGACAAGCTCGATTCCTATGGCGCCGCCGCGACCGTCGATTGGGACGTGGACAAGGCGCTCAAGCTGCGCTCGATCACGAGCTCGCGCCGCCTGAATTGGAAGAGCGGACTCGACGCGGATGGATCGCCGGCGGATTTCTTCGAATTGAGCTTCGCCGAGGGTCAGCATCAGTTCTCCGAGGAAATACAGGCCATCAGCGATCTGCTCGACTCGAATCTGAAGCTGGTGGGCGGCCTGTACTACTTCAATGAGGGCGGCTACATCCATGACTTCGTGACTTTCGGCGGGGGTCTTTTGCAGATCGACGGTCCGAACACCCTCGAAACCACCTCCGATGCCGTGTATGCGCACGCCGACTACAAGGCAACCGACAAGATCGGCGTGACCTTGGGCGCGCGCCTCTCGGAGGACCGCAAGTCCTTCATCGGCGGTCAGCAGGATTTGAATCAGTTCTTCTACAAGATTTCCGGCTGCTATCCCTACAACGCCTCGGCGAGCTTGATCGGCGCGCCGGCGAACCTCACCTGCCAGCAGGCGCTGGGCTTTTCCAATCCGAATAATCCCGACCAGATCTATCCGTACGGCAAGAATCATGAGAACTTCACCGAGTTCACGCCCACGGCCAATTTTCAGTACCACTTCACGGACGACGCCATGGGCTATGTGTCGTTCTCGAAGGGCTTCAAGTCGGGCGGCTGGACCACGCGTCTGACGTCGCCGCTGCCGCCGGGTTCGCCCGCGCAGGCGTTCGGACCGGAATCGGATCGCACCTATGAGGTGGGTTTGAAGTCCGAGTGGCTGGACAAGCAATTGATCGTCAACACCGCGGCGTTCTTGAGCAACTACGACGGCATCCAGTTGACCTACCAGGAAAGCACCTCGCCCGTCACCGAGAATGCCGGCAACGCGCGGATCGAGGGCCTCGAGGTGGAGGCGCAATCCTTGCTCGGAGCGCATTTCTCCTTGAACGGCAGCGTCGGCTACATGGATGCGAAATACCTCGAGATCAACAAATTCGCAGCGGCAACGACCGGCTCGGAACTGCCGAAGACGCCAAAATTCAAGGTGTCATTGAGCCCGGAAGTGCATGACAAGCTTCCCAACGGCGCGACGGTGCGCCTCGGTGCCGATTACACGCACACCAGCCAGATGTACAACGACGTGCAGAACACGCCGCTGCTCGCGCGGCCGAAGGTGGACTTCGTGAACGCCTCCACGTCGATCGTCGCGCCGAACGGCAAGGTGACGTTCACCGTGGGCGGAACGAATTTGACCGACAAGCGGTTCATCACCACCGGCCAGCCGCAAATCGCGGGCGGCGTGGTCTACGGCACCTACAACGCGCCGCGGGAATGGTATGCGACCATCGGAGTGAAGTACTGACAGCCGCCTGTCTGGCTTAGGGACGCCGTCGCAGCGGATGGACCTGAGTCAGACTGGTTGCCGGGTCCGGACATTCAACGCGGCAGCCGATATTTTACGGTTTCGTTCTTGAACGTCGCGGCGAAGATCACCGCGACCGCGGCGGCGAATACGGCCGGGTACGTCCATATGGAACGCCACGCATGCTCCACCCCGACCGCGTAGGCATCGGTGATCTTACCGGCCGCCCAGAAGCCGATGAGCATGCCGACTCCATAGGTTGCCAAGGTGATCAGTCCCTGCGCCGCGCTCTTGATTTGATTGCCCGCTTTCGCGTCGATGAAGATCTGGCCCGAGACGAAGAAAAAGTCATAGCACACGCCATGCAGCGCGATACCGAAGAGCAACAACGCCAGCAGGTCGCCGGAATTCCCGAGCGCAAACATCAAATACCGCGCGGTCCACGCCAACATGCCCACCAGCAAGGTCACCTTGATGCCGAAGCGGTTCAAAAACATCGGAATCAACAGCATGAACAGGACTTCGGATATCTGGCCCAGAGTCTGCTTGCCCGTCGGATTGGCCACCTGTAGTTCGCTCAGGAACTGATTGGCATGCTGATAATAAAATGCCAGCGGAATGCAGATCGCGATGGACGCCGTGAAAAACACCAGGAAATTCCGGTCCCGCAGCAGCCCGATGGCCTCCCATCCAAAGGCGTCCCTCAGGCGGAACGCCGCTCCGCCGGTGACCGGCGGAGTTTTTGGCAACGTCAGGCTGAACACCGCGAGCACCAACGAGGCGACCGAACACATGATGAACGTCTTGCGCAGCGCCGCCGCGGCGATCGCTTGCGGCGAATCCCAGGAAAATACGAAGCTGATGAGCAGACCCGCTGCGATCCATCCGAGGGTGCCCCATACCCGAATTCGCGCAAACTGGGTGGAAGGGTCGGCCAGTTGCCGAAAGGCGATCGCGTTGACGAGCGCCAGAGTCGGCATGTATACCAGCATGTAGCCGAACACGCAGGGGTAGAACGCGGCAAAATCGGCGGCGCGAGCCATCGAAAACAACAGCACCGCTCCGAGCAAATGCAGAATCGACAGCAGCCGTTCCGCGTTGAAAAATCGATCCGCCAGCAAACCTATGAACAACGGCGCGATGATGGCGCCCCAGGACTGGGTCGAGTAGGCGGCGCCGATCTGCGATCCGCCGGCCGCGAGACTGTTGGCCAGAAACGTTCCCATGGTGACGAACCAGCCGCCCCAGATGAAGAACTCGAGAAACATCATCGCGCAAAGGCTGCCGATGACCCGTGACGAACTCGCCATGTGAATCCCCACCTGCTACTTTTTCCCTGTTTCGGTGTTCTATGGTAACGGGTAATGGAAACCTCTCAAGTTGGAGCATCTATGGCGCTGCCTGATGAATTGAGTAAACTCGCTGAACTTCGTGCGAGCGGAAGCTTGACGGAGGAGGAATTCAATCGGGCGAAGGAGCGCCTGCTGAATCCTGGGCAAACCCGCCCCAATGACCCGCTCGCCTCGGCGGTGAATACCTTTCGGCGCAGCCGCAACGATCGGTGGTTCGGCGGCGTGTGCGGCGGAATCGCGCGCTCGAGCGGCACGGAAGCGTGGATCTGGCGGCTGCTGTTTGCGGTGCTGTTCATCTTCGCGGGGGCCGGCCTGTTGTTGTACATCCTGCTGTGGATTTTCGTTCCCAGCGAGTGAGCGGCGGCGCGGACGGTGATAGCGTAGGCGCATGCGAAATTCCGACACGGTCCGAGCCGCACTCTGGGCCCTGATGCTGCTGGCTACGGGTCAGGCATGGGCCGCCGCGGAAGCGGCGCCGGAAACCCTCTCGCCCGCCGCCGCCCAGTGGTGGGCCGACATCACCGCCCTCGCCGACGACAGCAACGAAGGCCGGCTCACCGGCTCGGCCGGTTACTTGCGTGCGGCCGATTACGTGATCGCGCGCTTCAAAGCCGAAGGGTTGCAGCCCGCCGGCACCGACGGCTTTTTGCAGCCGATCGCCTTCGAACAACAGGTGGTCGATCAATCCGCCTCGCGCGCCGAACTCGTCGCGGCGGACGGCACTTCCCAGCCGCTCGTCATCGGCGAAGAGGCGCTGATCGCGTCCGGCGGCGGACCGCGGCCGGCGTCGATCCGCGCGCCGCTCGTGTTCGTGGGCTACGGCCTGCATCTGCCGGATCAAGGCTACGACGACTTTGCCGGGATCGACCTTAGGGACAAAATCGCCGTCGTGTTGAGCGGCGGCCCGGCGGACATTCCCGGCACGGTGAAGGCGGCCGCGCGCTTCGCGCGCACCGAACTGTTGGGAAAACTCGGTGCCGCGGGCATCATCACCTTGACGACTCCGCATCAGGTCGAAATTCCCTGGGCGCGGCAAAGACTCCTGGCCGGACAACCCGGCATGTATCTCGCGGATGCTACGCTGCGCGATGCCAAGGACGGTTTCTTCGCCGCCGGCGTCGATCCGGAGCATTCGCAGCGGCTGTTCGAGGGCTCGGGCCACAGCTTCGCAGAGCTGTGCGCGCTGGCCGACGCCTCCAAGCCGCTACCGCGTTTTGTGCTCAACGCTCACCTGCAGGCGACGATCGTCGCGCGCCGCGAGCCCTTGAGTTCGCCCAACCTCGTCGCCAAACTCCCGGGGAGCGACCGCAAGCTCGCCGCACAATACGTCGCGGTCTCGGCGCATCTCGATCATCTCGGCATCGGCGCACCGATCGACGGCGACCGGATCTACAACGGCGCGATGGACGACGCCTCCGGCGTCGCCACGGTGCTTGGGATCGCTCACCGGCTGAAAATTCAGGGAGTCAGGCCGCGGCGCTCGATCCTGTTTCTGATTTTCACGGCGGAGGAGAAGGGTCTGTGGGGCTCGCATTACTACGCGCTGCGCCCCTCGGTGCCCGCGGGCTCCGTCGTCGCTGATCTCAACTTCGACATGCCGCTGCCGTTGTGGCGCCTGACCAGCGTACTCGCGCAGGGAGAAGGAGAGAGCACGTTAGGCGCGGACGCGCGCGTGATCGCCTACGATCAACACCTCATGCTGGTTCCGGATCCGCTGCCCGATCGCAACAGCTTCATCCGCACGGACCAGTTCAGCTTCGTGCGCGAGGGTGTTCCGTCGCTGGCCTTCAAGTTCGGCTTCCGCAAGGACACGCCCGAGTTCCAGATCGAGCATGAGTGGCGCGCCACGCGCTACCATGCCCCGTCGGACGACCTCCTGCAGCCCGGGGTATTGAAGGAAGAAGCCGTCAAACTCGACGATTTCGTCGCCGCGTTGACCCTGCGTGTGGCGAACGCCGACGCCCGCCCCGAGTGGCTGCCGACCAGCATCTTTGGAAAGGCGGGGCCGTAGTCCCAGCCGCCGGCCATCCGCGCAGTCGCTCCGCGCATTAGGGAGCGTACCGGGTGAAGACGAAATCACGGGCTTTGACCGGCACGTGGCATGCATAACAGCCACTGAGTCCTACCGCGTCGACGGGTTTACCATCGTTGAACTGCGCGTAACCCCAGCCTCCGGTCGAGGCGTATTTGGCCGAATCTTTAACCATGAACTGAATGTTTGTGGCATCCCCCGTCACGAATGACTGTTGACGGCCAAACACTCGGTTGTTTTCCTCGGAGGGTACGTACTTCCAGGCCAGTCGTGCAATGATCGCACCATCCGGGAAGGGAAGCTTGCCCTCACGAAATGCTTTGATTGCAATATCGTTGCCCAAGACAGCCCGAAGATCGTTTAGATTTCCTTCTTCGTGCGCAACAGCGATTAGCCGCCAATCGCGGTAGCCGGCTGGGATTTGTACATCGAAAACCGGTGCGCTCCCTTCGTCTCCGTGTGCCGGCGCCAGGCTCATGTACGCGGCTCCGCCGGCTAGCGCAACAACAGCAACCAACATATATCTGGTGAATCTCATCGGTGTCTCCTCCATCTGATAAATTGCCCGTGTGTCAAGCTCGCGTCAGGATCGATTCGTGACGATACCTTGCGTTGCTGCGTCGGCGGACGGCGATGCCATTTGGCATGTAATACCAAGACAGCGACATCGGGTGACGGAACGTGACACGCCCGCACCGCCAACTGCCACCGCTCTGCCGCCGCCCCTGGGGTAACTGACAATCGCGTCGCCTTTGCGGGGGCGATAGCGGTTCCCGGCCGAACTGGGTGACATCGGGCTTCCGAAGGACGCCATTCAAGTCCGGGCGCCGCGACATCGCGCGTGAATATCATCGCAGCGACCGGAAGCTGGCTCGGAGTTCCGCCACAAAACTTTCGGGTTGTTCCCACGCCGCAAAGTGTCCGCCTTGGGGGAGCCGCTGGTAATGGATGAGTCTGGGGTATGCACGTTCGGTCCAAGTGAGTGGCGCCGTATAAATTTCGTCAGGATATGCACTCACCGCCACGGGGATCGAGACGCCCTTCGGCGCGAAAAAAGGCAGTTTACTTTCCCAATACAACCGCGCGGAGGAGACCCCCGTGTTCGTCAGCCAGTAGAGCGTAATATTGTCTAGAACGTCGTCTCGGGTCAGGCCTTCGGACTTTCCGGCGAACACTCGCGTGATGAGGTCGTAGCTGCGCGCGTCGTGATCGAGCATCCAAGCCGCGAGCCCTACCGGTGAATCCTCCACTCCGTACAGCGTTTGCGGTCGGTTGCTCATTTCTTGGGCGTAAGCGAGGCCGTGCTTGTAGAAAAAATCGAGCTGACCGTACGCATACTGCTCATCGGCCGAAAGGCCCGGCGGGGCCGGTCCATTCGACTGCAGCGCCTGCGCGATATCCTCGGGGATCGTGGCCGGCATGTTCGTATGAATGCCGATCAACCCCGGCGGGGCCTGCAGCGCCATCTGCTCGGTGACTGCGTTGCCCCAATCCCCGCCCTGCGCTACATAATTTGTATAGCCGAGTCGCTGCATCAGAGTGATCCACGCGCGTGCAATCCGAATCGGATCCCATCCAAGACTCGTGGGTGTGCCGGAAAACCCATGTCCCGGCAATGAGGGAATGACGACATCGAATGCGTCCGCCGGACTGCCGCCGTGCGCCGTCGGGTCAGTCAGCGGATCGATGACCTTCAGTTGCTCAATAATCGAGCCGGGCCAACCGTGCGTGATGATGATCGGCAACGATTTCGGGTGTTTCGAGCGGACATGAATGAAGTGAATGTCGACTCCGTCAATCGTCGTCACGAACTGCGGTAGTGAGTTCAGCCGTCTTTCAACCCTGCGCCAGTCATAGTTCGACTGCCAATAGCGCGCGAGTTCCTGAGCGGTTGCCAGTTGCACGCCTTGCGAAGCATCCGTTACCAGTTCACGCGAAGGCCACTTGGTCGCGGCGATGCGGCGGCGCAAATCGTTGAGCTGTTCATCGGTCGCGTGAAATTCGAATGGTCGAATCGAGGAATCGACGGATGCCTGCGCAGGCGCGGCGCGTGCAGGGATGAGAGGCAGCGCGAGCCCGACGGCCGCAGCCAATGAGCACGCCAGCGGGTGATGTTTGCGAATCAGCGAACGCAGTACCGATACGGTCGATGAGAAAGAGCTCAATCGGACGGACTGTCTTCGCGACGTGACAGCCTCGCCAACTTCGGAGTTGTCTTGCGTATTTTGGATGTTCATGAAGAAGTCCTCTATGGTTTGGAAGCGTTATCCGTGGCATCTGCGTGCATTTCAGCAGACGGTGCCTGAGCGGATCTATTGCACGATGGTGTTATTCCCTTACCTGCGCGCTCGTGTTGCCATGCTGTCGCGCATGGGCGCGAAAACTTCTCACCGCCGCATGAGGGACGGATAAACAGATGATGCAGATCACGCGCGGATTCCCGGGCCGGTTCTTTGCTGAGCGCCGATGGGCCCCGGTTCTCCATTGGGCGTTCCTGTTGCCGATGGCGTGCGTGGCGCTCCTCGGCGGTGGAATCATGGGCGCCGATGGCCTCGTCTATTACTCTCTTTTGGGGGCTGGTCTGCTTGGGACCGTCATTTCCGCCGTGCACCACTCGGAGGTCGTCGCACATCGTATCGGCGAGCCTTACGGTACGCTCGTGTTGGCGCTCACGATTACAATGATCGAGGTGGCGCTCATCGTCTCGCTGATGATCTCGGGCGGCCCCGCGGCTACTGCCCTTGCGCGCGACACGGTTTTCGCTTCAACCATGCTGATCCTGACCGGATTGATGGGGCTCTGTTTCCTGATCGGGGGCCGTCATCACCGGGAGCAATCCTTCCGCCTGGATGGCGTGAGTGCCTCCCTCGCGATCCTCGCGACGATCGCGGCGCTGACGCTGGTCTTTCCGAATTTCACCACCACCGCGCCGGGACCCGCCTACAGTTCAAGTCAGCTGGGCTTCGTGGCCACCGTGTCGTTGCTCCTCTACGCCACTTTCATTTTCGTGCAAACCGTCCGTCATCGGGACTACTTCCTGCCTCCAACGGGTGCTGATACCGACGACGCCCATGCAGATCCACCGAGCAATCGGGAGACACTAATCAGTGCGGGCGTGTTGCTCGGCTGTCTGATCACGGTGGTAGTAACGGCGGAAGTCCTGGCGCCTCTGATCGAGTCGACGGTCATCATCATGAACGCCCCGAAGGAAGTGGGCGGGCTGATCTTATCCAGCGTGGTCCTGATGCCGGAAGGCTATGCGGCCATCCGCGCGGCGCACCGGAATCGTCTTCAGACCAGCCTCAATCTGGCGCTGGGTTCTGCACTTGCGAGCATCGGGTTCACGATTCCCGCCGTTGCCATCATTTCGCTTTTCAACGGCTGGACGCTGGTGCTGGGCCTGGCGCCGAAGGAAAGTGTCTTGTTGGGTCTGGCGCTTCTCGTATCGAGCCTGTCGCTCAATACCGGGCGCACCACCGTGTTGCAAGGCGCGGTTCACCTGATGATATTCCTGGTCTATGTGTTTACCGTCTTCGTTCCATAGGGCCCACCGACTCCGCGTCGCAGGCACGTTTCGTGCGGGGAGTGTCAGCGTGATGAGACGGAGGACGGCTCGAGCCTTGCGGCCATTTTGACGAGATCGGCGAACGATTTCGCCTTCATTTTTCGCATCACCTGCCCGCGGTGCGCCTTCACGGTAATTTCACTCAGCCCGAGTTCGCCGGCCACCTGCTTGTTCAGCAATCCTCTGACCACCAGCGCCATCACCTCACGCTCCCGAGGGGTGAGTGACGCATAGGAATCTCGCAGCAATTGCAGCGCGGACTCTTGCTCGAGAGCGCGGCGACTCCGCTCGATGGCGTTCTGCAGGGCGCTCACCAAGATTTCATCGTCAAACGGTTTGGTGAGGAATTCGGCCGCTCCAGCCTTCATCGCCGTCACGGTCATCGGCACATCGCCGTAACCGGTGATGAAGATGATCGGCATTGCCGCCCGGTCAGCGGCGATCCGCTTCTGAACTTCAAGTCCGTCGAGGCCGGGAAGTCGGACATCCAAAATCAAACAACTGGGCGTAGAAACCTTCGGATGAGCAAGAAATTCGTGTGCGGAAACGAAAGTCTCAACCCGCCACCCTAAATGGCGGATGAGCAACTCCAAGGACTCCCGCACTGACACGTCGTCGTCAACAACAAATACTACCGGCACGGCCTGTGGCATCGAATATGTCTTGCCTGTGATCTGAATCAAGTTCGATCGCTGACTTTCCATCCTAGGGGTTTCATTGAATGGTTGCATAAGTTCATTTCTCCGCTAAGGCGGCATTCAGGGCCGCAATCAATTGCCCTTCGCTAAAGGGCTTGAAGAGACATTCCACAGCCCCATCAGCCAGCACCTGTTGGCGAACCGTATCGTCGGTCCGGGCGGTGACAAAGATGATCGGAATCGCTCGACCCTCCGCTTTCAATCGTTGATGGAGTTCGGGGCCGGACATTCCCGGCATGGAGAAATCGAGAATAAGGCACCGGATGCCTTCAATGACACCCGAGGCCAGAAATGCCTCTGCGGAATCAAACGGGCGCACTCCGTACCCGAGTTCCCTCAACAAATCGGGAAGCGACTCGCGGACCGATTGATCATCATCGACCACGGCGATCAGAGGTTTTCGGGCCCTCATGTATTTCTCTTCCACTGCTCAGGGCGAGCGATCGATGTCGAATCCACAATGGGTTCGGCCAAATTCAACGATGCGTGCTGCAGAACTCGTGCTGCAGGATGTACCCCGGATGCATCCAGAGTCCAGACTACTTTGGTATGGGTTGACGGCCGATACCATCGTTCAATTTCGCCGGCTTTCCCCCTCGCCCCTAATTGCAGAGTGTCGCAATCGTTCAATTTGGTTTTTCGACCTCTCGCAACCACAGGAGCATTCCATCATGAATAATCGATTTTCCCTTTCGCGGCGTCATGTGCGCTATCGCGCATGGCTGATGCTGATTCTCGCGGCCGGCGTCCTCGCACAGGGCTGCACGACCACACGCGTGAGTGCTGATTTTGATAGAAGCGCACGCTTCGACGGCTATCACACGTATGCCTGGTTGCCGCGTGCGCACAATAGCGGGCGCAATCCGCTGATTGCTCGTTTTGCCAGGGAATCCATCGAGGCGGAACTGAATCAAAAGGGCTTCGTGCCCGCAGCCGACCCGTCCACCGCCGATTTCGAAGTCGATTTCACCATTGGGGCGCACGATCGACTCGACGTGAGCACGTATCCTGCCCTCTATCGTGGTCCCTGGGGCTGGGGACGCGGGTACTACGGCGACGCAATCGACGTCCGGCAATATCGCGAGGGGACACTGGCCATCGATGTCTTCGATGGTCGGACCCATCAGCCGGTATGGACCGGACGAGCCACCAAGGAGATCACCCGCGCGGATCAAGCACGCTCGGATGGCCCAATTCGGAGTGCAGCAGCCGCAGTTCTCGCACAGTTTCCGCCGCCATCCGTCACGGAACTATCCAGATTGGAGTAGTGCCTACACATGAAACGGGCGCCAGAAGCACGGCAGGCCCGGCTGCCGTGCTTCTGTGAAGCCCAGGTGTCGCACCCGACACCAAAGTAGGATGGACTCCAGCCCACGGGGCGTCGTATCGTTGGGCTTGGTCACGGAAGGTCCGCATGCAGTACCAGCTAAGTCAGGTCGTCGATACGCTTGACGGCCTGGTGTGGACGGCGTCACCGGACGGTCTGGTCGACTTCGTCAATAGACGTTGGCTCGAGTACACCGGCCTTCGAATCGAAGAAGTCCGGGGGCAGGGATGGCAGGCAGCGTTCCATAGCGAGGATCTGCCGGCTCTTCTGAAAGACGGCGCCTCCAGCCGGGCTTCCGGCGACCCTCACGATACCGAGGCGCGAATTCGTCGGTTCGACGGGCAGTACCGCTGGTTTCTGATTCGTGCGCTGCCTATGACGGATGAGTCGGGGCAGCTTCTCGGATGGTGCGGGCTGAACATCGACATTGAAGATCGAAAGCGCGCCGAAGAAGCACTGCGTGTGCGCGAACGCGAGCTGCGCGAGTTGCTCGACCGTATCCCAGGGTTCATCGCCGTGGCCGATTCAGAGGGTCGCCACCAATACGCCAGTAAACGCACGCTCGCCTACACGCGAAACACGCTCGAACAAATCAGCGGCCTCGGCTTCATCAACACTGTTCATCCGGACGAGCAGGAGTCGATCAAGCGTCTGTGGCTGCGCTGCGTGGCGCGCGGTGAGGCGATGGACGTCGAGCATCGCATGCGGCGCTTCGATGGCGTTTATCGCTGGTTTCACACCCGGGTAGAGCCTTTTCGCGACGAGCGCGGTCAGATCGTCCGCTGGTACGGATTACTGACGGATATCGATGATCAACGCAGGGCCGAAGATGCGCTCCGCCAGCGTGAGCAAGAACTGTCCAGCGCGATGCAAGTAGCCACCATCGCGCAACTGTCGGCCTCTATCGCTCATGAAATCAACCAGCCGCTGTCGGGCATCCTCACCAACGCCAGCACGAGCTTGCGCATGCTCGGAGCCGATCCCCCCAACATCGAGGGTGCCCTCGAGACAGCACGCCGCACGATCCGCGACGCAAACCGCGCCTCCGACGTGATCACGCGACTGCGGGCGCTCTTCGCGCGGAAGAGTGGAAACGCCGTTCCCGTCGACCTGAATGAGGCCGCCCGCGACGTGTTGGCGATGCTGCGGAGCCAGCTGCGCAGCAACCGTGTGGTCGCACGGGAGGAGCTGTGCGACGACCTTCCGCCGATTGCGGGCGATCGTGTGCAGCTCGAACAAGTCATCTTGAACCTGTTGCTGAACGCCCAGCAGGCCATGAGCGACATCAATGACCGGCCAAAAGAACTGGTGATCAGGACCGAACGAGACGAGGGCGATCATGTGCGCCTGACCGTGAAAGACGCCGGCACTGGGTTAACCAACGAAGGTCTGGACCGGCTCTTTGAAGCCTTTTACACGACCAAGACCGGAGGCATGGGAGTCGGCCTATCGGTCAGTCGCTCCATCATCGAGAATCATCGCGGCAAGCTGTGGGCCGCCCCTAACGAGGGGCCCGGTGCGACATTTTCATTTTCCATTCCGCTTGGGTCCGAGGCGAAGTAGGCCCCTGCCATTCCGGCACCGACACGGCGTTGATGTAACGCGCCAACACAAGAGTATCGGGTAAGCGCTCATCATCGCGCAACAGGTCATTCGATCATCGAGTGTTATCATCCGCCCGAGGGCGGGGGCTGGTGTTGGACCGATCCCACGTTTTTATTAATTTGGCAGGGCTTGCGGCTTGATGGTCGAGCCCGCGCATTCTGAGGTCGGGAATAAACATGGAACACTCGAGTGACATCGATCTCAAAGCCGGCTATCCCGTTGCGGAACTCGCGGAAGGCGGGATCGTCAGCGGACGCGTCGATGGTGAGGAGGCGATCTTAGTACGACGGGGAAAGGATTACTTTGCCGTCGGGGCGGCGTGCACGCACTATCACGGCCCGCTTGCCAATGGATTGATCGTTGAAGATGCCATCCGCTGCCCGCTGCATCACGCTTGCTTCAGCTTGCGGACCGGCGAGGCCTTGTGTGCCCCGGCCCTCGACCCCATCGCTTGTTGGCGCGTCGAGGTAATGCTCGACAAGGTGTTTGTCCGGGAAAAACTGGGTCCTCAAAAGGGAGCCATCGAGTCGGTCGTTGCACAGTCTCCAAAGACTCCGAGTTCCATCGTCATTGCGGGAGGCGGGGCGGCAGCGCTGGCCGCAGCGGACATGCTTCGTCGCGCCGGCTATTCCGGACCGGTGACCATGGTGAGCGCCGATGATGCACCGCCATACGATCGCCCGAATCTTTCCAAAGATTTTCTCGCCGGAACCGCACCCGAGGAGTGGATGCCGCTGCGAAGCGCGCAATACTACGTCGACCGGAAAATCGATCTTGTGCTCAATCAGCGCGTAATCGCGATCGATCCGCTGCGCCGCGTCGTCAGTCTGGATAACGGCGGACGGCTCCCCTACGACGCCTTATTGCTCGCGACGGGTGCCGATCCCATCCGCTTGGAAATTCCTCTGAAGGCCGGAGCTCGCATCTTTTACATGCGGACGTTTGCTGATACTCGCGCGATCCTGGCAGCCGCCGAATCGGCGAAAGCTGTGGTCATCGTCGGTGCCGGTTTCATCGGGCTCGAGGTTGCCGCGTCGCTGCGTACACGTGGCATTGACGTGCATGTGGTCGGACTCGAGCAGGTGCCGTTGGAGCACCTCATGGGCCGCGAGGTCGGAACGTTCTTGCGTGGCGTGCACGAGTCCCACGGCGTCACCTTCCATCTCGGCCGGTCGGTCCGCCACGTAGACGGCAAGCAAGTCACTCTGAGCGATGGCACGACCCTCCAAGCCGACTTCGTCGTGCTCGGCGTCGGCGTGAGACCGGCCATTGCTCTTGCCGAGCATGCCGGTCTGGCGATCGATCGCGGCATATCAGTCGACGAATATCTTGAAACCAGCTCACCCGGAATATTTGCCGCCGGGGACATTGCGCGCTGGCCGGATCCTCATTCAGGCGAGAGGATTCGGGTCGAGCACTGGGTGGTTGCGCAGCGCCAGGGCCAGGCGGCAGCGCGCAATATGCTGGGTCTGCGTCAACCATTCACCGTCGTGCCCTTCTTTTGGAGCCAGCATTACGACGTGGTGATCAATTACGTTGGGCACGCGGAGACGTTCGACAGCACGATTATCGAAGGGACGTTGGAATCCCATGACTGTGCAGTGACCTACCGCCGCGGTGAACGCACTCTTGCCGTTGCGACGATTTCTCGGGACTTGCAGAGCCTGCAAGCAGAGCGCGCGATGGAGACAACAGCGTCGTTATCAGGCCCTGTATGAAGCACGCGGATTGTCAATCCGGAAATTTCATGCGGCCGAGTATCGACGCGAAGCGCGGATCGTCGCGGACCGGATCCATCAAATAGTCCACCTTGAGCTGCACGAGCCCGGGATCGCGCACCCGATAGGCCGTTTCGAGCCAGCCGAGCGATTGCGCTCGATCGCCCCATTGCGCGTAAATTTGGGCGTATTGATACGCCTGATCGGAGTCGCCGGAAGCATCGGCACGCAACAGGGTGAGTTCCGCCTGCGCCTCGGCGTCGCGATTGAGCTTGTGCAGCGCGATGGCGAGGCATGTGTGACTCAACCAATCGACCGGCGGGATGGAGCAGGATTCGCGCGCGGCGTCGAATTGCCCAAGCGCCATCAGCGCGATCCCACGATTCGCAGCGGCTTGGACAGCCTGGGGGCTGATGCGAAGCGCGCGATCGCAGGCCGTCACCGCGTCGCGGTAGTGGTGCGCGTACAGCAGCACCAACCCGAGTATCCGATACGCCCCGGCATTGAGCGGATCGAGGATGGCGGCCCGTTGCGCGTTGGCGACGGCGGCATCTTCCCGGCCGATCTCCGAGAGGAAACGGGCGGACATCAGCAGCACTCGGGAGTTGCCCGGCGCGAGGCTCAAGGCGCGCTCATGCTCGGTGGCGGCGGTGGCATAGTCCTGAAATCCCGCATCGAGCACGAATCCCAAGGCCGAGTGAGCCTCTCCCAATCCGTCCGCCAGCGCCACGGCAGTCCGTGCCGACGCCCGCGCCTTCTCGAAGTCCGCGCGAATCTCCGCCGGCGCGGCGCTGTTGCTGGCGACGATCACCAGCGCGAGCGCCCTCGACACATAGGCCTTGGCAAATCGCGGATCGAGGCTGATGGCCTCGTCATAGGCGGCCAGTTGGGCGCGCGTGCCGGCCTCATCGAGCGGCGTGCCCACCAGTTTTTCGCCGCGCAGATAGGCATCGAAGGCCTGTGGATTGTGGGTGCCGCCGAGCTCGACCTGAGCCGCGGAGTGGGCCATCAGCGTTGCCTGCAGCGAGGTCGTGACCGCCGCGGCGATTTCAACCTGCATGTTGAAGATGTCTTTCAGATCCCGATCGAATGAATTCGACCAGAGCCGAAAGCCGCTGGTCGCGTCGATCAAATTCGCGGCTATGCGGACGTGTTTTGCATCCTTTCGAATGCTGCCCTCGAGGATGGCTCCGACATTCAGCCGCCGGGCTATTTCCGGGATCTCGACCGCCTTGCCCTTGAAAGAGAACGACGAGGTGCGCGCGGCGACTTGCAGTTCGCGAATCGTCGCGAGCGCCTCGAGCAGTTCGACGGACAATCCATCGGAGAAATATTCATCTTTGGGATCCCCGCTCAGATTCACGAACGGCAGCACCGCGACCGAGTGCGGGGGCGGCAAGAATGGAGACGGGGCCGGCGCCGGTGGGGCGGCGACCGGGGGCGCCGAAACGATCGGCTTCGGCGCCCGGAATTTGTCGGCGACGACATAGGCAATCCCGAGCACGGCGACCAGGGTCAACGCCAGCAGCGCGGCCGTCCTCCGGGAGCCAGTGGGCGCGGCAGCGGCAGGAGGCAGGGTGTTCGCGTGACCGGCCAGGCGGCCCCGCAGCGCCTCGAGCAGTCGCGGCAGCACGCGGTCGACCTGCCCGTCCTCGGCATCGAGCCAGTGCGATGCGCTCAAGAAATACTCCATGGCCGGCGGCAACATCACCGACCCGACCCGCAGGGAAATGATCGGCCGATTCTTGGAACCCGCCCGCTCCACTTCCCGAAAGACGTGACCGGAGGCGACGGATTTCTCGGAAATGACGACGAGCAGACTCCGGCAGGCGTTGATCGCGGTCACGATCGCATCGGCATAGACATCGCCCGGCCGCACGTTCCGCGGCGCGATCCAGCACATCACACCGTGACTCTCGAGATACTCGCACACGCGGTTGGCAACGGGTGCGTCCGCTGACGCGTAGGAGATGAATACCGGCGCTTGCAGGCCGACGGAGCCGGCGCTTATCGCCTCGCTGGAGGAGTCATCCATGGGCAGAACCGCGTACGCGATGATCGCGCCGCGGCGTGGTTTCCTACTCCTGGTGGGCGGCCGTGCTCACGGGGAGTTTGGCCGGGCAAGCCGACGAGTCATGACCCGCGACCGTATAACTCCACGTGTGCTTCCCGCTCGAACCGACCTGGACCTTGGATCCGGCCGTGGTGCCCGCCGGTGCCGGCGCGGAACCGGTGAACGCACCGTTTTCATCGTACCAGCAGGTCAGCACATCGGATGTGGCGGTGATCGCGGCGGCGGGAGGAGATTGTGCCGTAGCCACGCCGGCCGTGAAGTACAGCGCAGCAAGCAAGGTGCTGGTCGTGGGAATTCTCAACATGGCTCCCCCCGTCATCCCGCCCCGAAACTCTCTATATATTACGCGATCAAGCCTCGTTCGAAAAGCGGCGCTGCGTGGAGTCGGCAGTGGACTGGGTCGTCTTCTCGGGAAATCCGATGAAACCCGGATACTCATTCGGCAACCATTTTGCGAACAGGTAAATTGAAACAGGCAGTATGAGGAAAAAGAACACTAGAAAAACGCACCACAGCAACAGGGACGCGACGGACACGATGATGCACTCCGGACGACTGGTCGATCTCCTTAGTCTAGCTCGAAATCCGATCACCCACCTGATGCTCTTCGGCCTTCTCGCGATGAGCGCCGCACGCGCCGGGACGTTTCAACTGACCATCATTGCGCTGAACGATTTCCATGGGAATCTCGAGTCACCGGGCAAGTTCCGCGCGAACGCGCAATCGCCCGAGGTGCCGGCCGGCGGAGCGGACTTTCTGGCCGGCTACGTGGCGTATCTCAGGGCCCGGAATAAGTACACTGTCGTGGTGTCCGCCGGCGACCTGACGGGAGCCAGCCCGCTGATCTCGGCCCTGTTTCATGACGAGGGCACGATCGAGGTGATGAACCAGTTGGGCCTCGATATCAA
>Ga0209611_10000716_pt1 | contig 51858 bp, 32 predicted proteins | sample S1TSphgellanicum_3_FD_187693 | JGI IMG/M metagenome (GOLD analysis project Ga0209611, IMG submission 187693) | Host-associated microbial communities from peat moss isolated from Minnesota, USA - S1T2_Fc - Sphagnum magellanicum MG (SPAdes) (version 2) | ecosystem: Host-associated > Plants > Peat... | reverse complement strand
TGAAAGATTTTTTTAGTGTGGTTGTGGATGGATATGTTGTGAGATTTTTGACATTAGGTGACTCGGTTCCTTGTTTTCTTGGTTATTCCTTTTGGATTTGGGTGTTCATCTTACAACTTGATTTCAATATGGACATGCATCATTTGCTATATTTGAACCTAATAAAAAGTTAAATAATGGTGCTAAAATAAATTTGGTTTTAAAAAAAAATGGATTATGAGCATAGTTAGGACTTGTGATTTTATTTTATTTTTGGGTCTTTGCCGAGTCTCACCCTAAGGAAGCTTTGCTTACTTTTTGCTTACTTTTTTGGATGGAGGTAGTTTTTTAATTTTTTGGGGGTAGATATTTGAGGAGGATAATTGTGTTGGAAGAAAGCTATGCTTGCATTGTAGACTTGGTAATGTTTGTTTTGGGGGATCTCCCTTACCTTTGAAATTAGAAACTAGGGGTCATCCAAAGAAAGCTTGTACACTAACCAAAGTTAACGTGTATACCAGGAATTGTGGTGTTAAAAATCCACGCAGAACAAGGTCCAAATTTAGAAGCCGGAATGAGCAATCATGGACCAAAAAAGTCAGCAACTTTCTCCTGCATACACACCACCTCCACTTTACATAGTGCCATTGTTTGCGGGGGGTGGGCGGGCTCCATGTCCCTCGGCTTTGCACCCCATTAATGAATTAACTCCATTTCATACATTCATTATACAACAAAGGATTTGCAATTTCCTTCCGTTAATTTCAGCAAAAATTTGTTCAATTCTATAAATTACAATATTCCAAGAGGCAAAATAAGTACCCCCCAGCTAAATAAGCCTCCATTTTCTTTTTCATTTTTTTTTTTTGTGATGGGCCAATCAAATTGTCTCATTGACAAAAAAAGAAGTTGAACTTGTAAGGCACCCCCAACTAATTAATATGAGATAGAATAAGTAACCCCAGTGTTCTTAGGAAAAGTGAAAAATAGTGACAAACATAGCTACTGCATACATACAAGGGATCATTGTTTGTTTTTTTTTTGGGGTCTCATTTTTGTGATGTTGCTCAAGTGGTGATCATCCATAAGTATATTTAGTCAATTTTGGTGATATCCAAAATATGAAAGGAGAAAATCTTTTTTTGCTAAATGGCAAATAATCGCCATAAAAGAAGTCATTACAAGGGATATACTTGCATTAGTGTAAGAAACACATCTATCTATGAAGGAAGGTTGTTTGTTTGTTCTGTTTGTACTTATGAGATCCACTGAACCAGGATGCTTCAGATCTCGTTCTTGGTCTCTTTGGAAAGCTCTTGACAAAGACGGGTGCATTGGTTTGGTTCTATGACATTTGGACTTGCCATGTAGAAGTTCTTGAATATTGAATGATTTCTTCACTGAAAATTAAATTAAATTAAATCGTAGCTGAAAATTTGGGAGGAATTGGAATGTGCCTTTGGTGTTGTTGGAAAGATCTTGAGGAGCAGGATTTAATGGAATTTATTTGGTAAGATTTGGATTCAGAATGTGGGAGATATTGATTTTTAAGTGATTTCTGCAGCTGAAGATTCAAATAAATTCCCAAAAAACCAGGTTTTGGAAGGAAAAATCAGTTGAGGACCTGGTAACACTTAGGCCAACAGCACAAGCCACACTGGTACAAATAATATCCAGGGTCTATGTAACATGCTTGTGCCTGGGTGTGGAAAAACAGCCTATGCAACCAATGAGATTGTTAGAATGGGAGCCGTGAATTGTTTTGAAGATTGGGTCTTGAGACTTCAGTAAAAATAAAATAAAATTGTGTAATAGTTTCATAGGATGGTTGTGCCTAGGTGTGAAGAAAAAAATTGTGATCAATGGGATTGTTTGAATTGGTGCCTTGAATTGTTTTTAGGAGTTGCTTTAGTGAACTTGCTAAATGTTGCATGTCTTTTATATGTGAAAACGTATGCAAATTGCAACAAGCTTTTTAACCAAGAATTTGGAGTTTTTAACACTTGTTGCCTCATGAGTTGAACAAAATCTCTAATTCCTAATCCTAACTGTGATCCTCATACACATGATGTTTTGTTTTTGTTTTGGCTTTTTTTTGAGCTGAAAGAGCCAAATTGATTGGCCCCTCACCAATTTTTCTGGAACTATTATGGTCAATAATCCTTAATAAAAGCACCCCATCACCTTCCCACTCCCCCAAAATGGAAGCCTACTAGCTAATCCATCTTTCCTCCTTTGAATTTAAATACATGCAAGTTGAAGTGTGCCCAAACAAGATGGGAGAAATAGAGGTTGCTTGGGGAAGACAAGGACTTAATTGAAAGAAAAATAAAGGGGGGAAAAAAAAGGCATACACAAAACCGAAGTAAAGCAAGGTGACTACAATTCACGAACCAACTACCATTCAAGTCACTCAGGTATCATTGAGGTGATTTTTCTCCTTCACACCTCTCCCAAGGAAAGGAATTGAAAAAACTCGCAAATATCATCATCCTCCCTTTCCCTCCAAAAGAAGAAAATATTAACCCTTTCAAGTGCATGTTCAGCAATCTCATTGACTCTTAGAAAGTTCTATTCTTCACATTATTTGTGGCAAATGGGAGGGGCTAGGAATATATATATATATATATATGGGTGTCTACCTATTACCATCTACCTTACACTAGTAGTACCTAGTACATGCCAGGTATGGAAAGAAAACAAAAAAACCTACCCATACCAGGAGCACTCTGGAATGTTCAAGCTTCACTTCTCTCACTAATAGTATACATATTGTGTGCAGCAAGTGCCTATTGGGTTTGCCTAAAGAAAAAAAAACAACAAGATTTTCAAACTTAGATTTACTTACTTAGTTGCAATTGCTTATGGGATTCTATTTTTTTCTTGTCCATTCCTTCAAGCTTTTCTTCTTGCCTTGGATGCATTGGGTCACTAAAGTGTCAATGGTGGGGGGAGTTTCTCAAAAGGATTATTGAAAAATACAGCTACACATTAAAAAAAGTATCTTAAGGCAAAAAGAAGAATTATGAAAACTCAAATATTTCACCATGCAGAAATATAATCTTCAAAAAATCCTCCCAAAAACAAAATCAAAATCAAACAATCCTTCAAGATATTATCTTTTATAACTCTATTATAACTAATAATCTCAAGTTTCAACACAAGCCCAAAATATCATCTTTCAAAAATGCTCATATAAAAATAATAGACCTATTATTATTATTATTATTATTATTATTACCTAGGGGCCAACAAAATCCCCTTAAGCTAGCTACTACTATACTCTATAATGAATCTAAAATACAATATCCTTCTTGCCTTCTTGCCTTCTTGGTATGCAAGGCCAACAAAAACTGGTCACAGTTCAGAAGAAACTTTTTGTTTGTGGCTGTTTGTACCACACAAGCACTTGTTGCCACACATTATTAATCAATTCAATTCGAGTCCCGAACTGTGATTGATCAGATCTGATCATCCCAAACGGTGTACATGAAGAAAGGTTGAACTGAACAGCAGTCTGTCTGCATTTGCAGTGATGGGAAAAAAGATGACTGTTTTTTTTGGTTCCGACACAACCAACAAATTTGTTTGTTGCTTGCTTGCCGCTCGGTATCTCTTTCAAATCAGGCCTCTCACTTCATGGTACAAATTTTTGAATTTTTTTGAAAAAAAAGTCTTGTTCTGTGTAGTTCCTTGTCACTCTTGCATGTTCTCATGTAATTCCCATAGTCATCTCATGGCTCATCATAATTGTCATCTCATGTAGTTCCTGTAGTCAGTTCATGCCACATCATAATCGTCATCTCATGTAGTTCCAGTAGTCATTTCATGGTGCATCATAATCGTCATCTCATGTAGTTCCCGTAGTCATTTCATGTCACATCATAATCGTCATCTCATGTAGTTCCAGTAGTCATTTCATGGCGCATCATAATCGTCATCTCATGTAGTTCCGCCAGTCATTTTCATGGTGCATCATAATCGTCATCTCATGTAGTTCCCGTAATCATTTCATGGCGCATCATAATCATCATCTCATGTAGTTCCCATAGTCATTTCATGGCGCATCATAATCCTCATCTCATGTAGTTCCCATAGTCATTTCATGCCGTGTCATAATCATCATCTCATGACACATCATAATCCATCATCAAAGATGTTAATGTAAAGGAATAGGCTCATAGCCACCCATTACACTATGGATGGGAATCCTAAAATATTTTTTCCATGCGTAAAGTGTAAAATTTTGTTGTCCATTAGTAGTTGTTCGTTCATTTTGAACGTCTTTTTATTTTTAACCATCCAACTCAACACTACTTTTAAAGGTGTGTTCACACTTGGTGTTAGGCACTCTAGTGTTGAGTCCATTAACACCATATGAATCATTTAAGACCTAAACTTACTTAGTGTGAAGATTTTATGTTAAACTAACATTCAATTTGACATTAAACTATCACCCATTTAACGTTGGGTGCCACTTAGGATGATGCCACCTAGATTTTCAATCAACATTGATTTAACATCAAGTGTGAATGCACCATTATAATAGAGGGAAATCCCCCCCCAAAAAAAATAGTAATCAAAGACTCTCTGCAAAGCCAACAAGTGGATGGACCAAGCTTTGTGTGTAAGTGATTACATTCATTGTCTTCCATCCTTTGAAAATTGCTGATGAGCTTCCTTCCATCCTTGGGAAATGCACCATCCCATTGGAAAAAACCCCATTATGACTTAGTTTTTGGATGAACTGCAACTGAAGCACCAATATTCCACCTTGGTAACCTATCCTATAAACCCTCCCAAGGTAGCCCCCATACTAGCCTATACTAACTTAATTGTTGATTCTTTAAATTTTTGAAACTTGGTTAGAGAACCTAACCTACCCAAGTGGTTGGTAGGTAGCATCTAGAAGAGAGATAGAGGATTGTAGAAACGCTTATGGGTCAAGTATTATATTTCAAATACTTAAAAACATTATTTCAAACATGCTTATAAATATCCATATGCACACATGTAGGCCACAATTTGAGAGTAGGTGGGTCTTCAATTTTTTGAAAAAATTATATATTGAAATTTGATGCCCTATGTGATGCAAAAACCAAAGAGAAAATAGACAAAAAAAAACTGTGCCCAACCAGCTATGACAAAAAGAGAGTAAGACCTAGCCAAGACTAGTAAGTGCCATAAGTAAATAGGTAGTGAATGTAATTGGTTATTAATGTAGGTAGGTGAAATGCACTTGGTGGTTACTAGGTAGATAGATGCATGTGGATGGTTAGTAAGTCACTAACCACAATGGTTAACTATGGGACAAGCATCCAATGGAGAAATAATATTTAATTTGATTTGAGATACATGTTTCCCTTCTCTCAATTTTAGTTCTCTCAATGTTTCCCTTCATAACAATCGTTTAAACAAATGCAAGGAACCTTTTGGATGGATGGATGGTTGTGAATCCTTGGTCAAATGCCATGAATCCTAAAGACAAATGTCTAATTTTGCAAATATGATGTGAAAATCAACACCCTCCAAGCTTTTGGTCCTTGGAAGACATTATTAACTTCACACAAGATTAAATTTGACCAAATTGAATCCTCACAAAATGTTACCACAAAGGTCATGAATGGGATTAAAAAAATTTCCCCTACATATATAAAGAAAATCTCAATATAGCATCAAATTAAAGATTAAAAGCACCTCCACTCACACTTGGTACATGGGCCTCTACCAACATCTACCACATCCAAATAATGTGCAAGTTTTTTTAAACCCAAATGGAGGAGAATGTTTATGGTACATAATAGTCCTAAAACTCAATTCACACCATATGCATTTTAACTAAACACACATGATCACTTCTATCACCAACTTATGCAACCATTAAATTACACACTACATCTTTAGCTAGTCCAAATGCATAGAATCTCAAGGGAAGGGTTCACAACACACATATTTGGCATCATTCACATTACAACTCACCATGGCACACATAGTAAGTTATAATAAAAAAGTTTATCATGTAGAGGCACCAACATTTGCACAACAAAATTCAAAAAAACAAATTTATATCAAATCTAAAGCTCAATTTTTCAATCAAAATAGAACATCAAAATTGATTACTAAAGATAAATACATGAGTAGCCAAAAGTCCTTGGCAATTCCGAAGTTATTATAAGGTTTATAATAATAATGTTCTATTCACCACTTTTGGCCTACATCCTCTCTAGCAATTTTTGCGGCTTCACTTGTTTTTCTCATACTTTATAATTTTGCTCTTGAACTCGCATACCTTTTCAAACTATTGTATGAGATGTTATCTATCATTACCCTTTTTTATTTATGTGTGTCCTCTCTAGATCATTCATCATCAATCCAATATTTACTCAAGAATTCAAATGCTTCCACTCTTACAATGCATTTTTCCAACAAAACACCATGAATTCCTCCTCACTTATTCACCCCAAAAAAGGGTTACATTGTGTTCAACTTGGCATCTAAGATAATTTTATTTCCTTCCAAAAAGAATTGACTATAAGATACATTAGCTTCTTTCACACCTACCCATCAACAAGAGCATGTTCTCCACTCCTTAAACATTCAATCCACACAATCCAAATATTTTTTGACCAATCTTCTTTAGCAAGTTTCCACATTGAAATAACTACATGCAAGAAGTCTTTAATTTCAAGCTAGAAAGGTGGCCTCCAAAGAAGATATTAAACAACCCCTTACAATTTTTGTGAGTGTTATCATAGTGCATTGCATGACACGCACATGGTTATATGGCCGGGCATAATGGGTGCTTACACTAATCATCATGTAAAAATTATTTTTCATCCTATAAAAGAAGGTCATGCCTTTTCAGGACATTGTGTTTTTTAAAACATTGCTAACCATATATTTGGTAAGTATATGGGCCAAAAACATATCATCAATTATCTATATTCAATTGTTAAATAATAATGACATCATGTTTTATTTATTCTATTCAAAATGGCAAATATTCAAACCATATGGCGAAACTATGCAAATGTCATGCAACATTGACACCCACAAAGTTCATGTGGGGGTCTTTAATATCCTTTGACCTTCATAACATTCCAAAAATAGCACAAAACAACCAACATTATAAAACTAATGACCCTTATCATAGCCAAAAGTTGCCAACATATTTTTGCATTACAATTTACCCATCCCCACCTATAGACATGAAATATTAAACATTGTCAAGTGGGGGATCAAGTAAATGCCACCACATGGGCCAATTATTGTCGTCAACCAATGAAAATCAATTACATTTTTGTTGGCCCTTTTGGAAAACATTATATCACATGCATATGTATCAATCCAAATTGACTTTCATGTTATGTAAGGCTTAAACTTCAACCAAATTACTCTATGCAAGTCATATTGTTGTTTGTGTACATGTTCTAACCACCTCACACTTATAGTTGTCATGATAGGTTTATATATTAATATTCATAAAACATTTAAAATTTTTGAAAATTCTAACGTAAGAATTTTATAGTTGCATTTGCATATGTACCTATATTGCTTTCAATTACTTAAAAGTAAATGCCAAATGAAAGAACATGAAGAATTGGTGACATGTATGAATGGAAATACACATACACCTATTGAAATATAGAATAGAAAATATTTGGAATGCCATAGCAAACCTACCAAATTTCAATTCCATTTTCAACTTTTCTTCATTCAAAGATTACCTCCAAATGCATAAAAGAAATCATGTGTGGAAACTTTGGGGGCGGGGGAGTTTGGCACACTTTTTGTATTAAAATAATATGCTTGTAAAAATATGGGGTCCCATATATTGATTTTTGGGTTAAAATATAACTCAATTAGTTCTATAACATGGCTATGTTTATTCTCAAAATTCAAATATAATTAATATAGGATATGTATTATGTTTTAATAATAGATATTAAAATATATATAAGAAAAAATAACACATGTGCAAGATATTTATAATAGATATACATGTTATAAATATAAGTAGGTATTAGTAGGATGGAAAGGGTGTAATTTATATTAACAATTCAAAATAGAAGAGGTAGCACTAATGAGGTGATATTTATTTGATTAAGACAAGGAATTGATGAAGGCATATAAGTAACAATTTGATGGTTCACTTACTTGAATTGTAATGCACACCTTGTTTGCTTTGATTATGAAACTCCAAAACTTTTCTTTTTTCTTGGTATATGTTTCCCATGGATATAAACCAAATGTTCATTATTTGTAATGATTTTGTATGTGACATACATAGTTTTCATCATTTGAAATGTGAGTTGGTACTGAAATGTAATTTGTTGATGTGTTTTTATAATTCAATTTGAGCATTTCATACATGATGTTTATTTAGTCATATACAACCATCTTTTTTTTTTCATTGAACTCATCACAATTCAATTAAAATTCAAACAAATGTAAGATGCCAAAATTCAATGCAAACATACATTTTGAATTAAATTTAAGGTGTTTTAAATATGAATATATTAACATTTTATATAATAATATAGTGAGATAATTTAATGCTCCTTCACATAATACCTTCAAACAATACTATCTTTGATGCATGTAGTTGAAAAATAAACATATAGTGACCACTTCTATTATAAACTTAAGAAAACTTGAAAAAATTTCAAATAAAAAGGTAATGAATGCAATTAACACAATATCAATAATGGTCAACCCCATTGATGCACATTATCCAATCTATAAATCCCCCATGACTCACACAAGTTGAAAATACACATCATACAAACAATGATATATTAAGAAATATTATAATGTTAATGATAAATTACAAAAACTATCCAAGTCACCTTTAAAATAACCATTATAACCTTGTTATTCATCTTGAAGATTACCATTATTTCAATTTTTAATTCAAAATTTAGTGAAAATTGCAATAACAATAATGTATGTACATTTTTCTTTCTATTTAGGCACAATTTCAAAATGTTATGCTTTAAAAATTATGTATAAGTGTATAAATAATTTGAATTACACTATTATTGAAGGTTCCAAATTATTTGTATGCCATGTTAGTGTCACAACCCTAGTTTTTGGTTTATAACAATGATTGGGGCATGATAAGGGAAATGAACCAAAAGAAAGGCCAAGTTGTCCATGACTTGAACATGTTCCCACAAGTGTTGGAAAGTGAAATTGAGCAAGTCCCAACATTTCCGCTTGTGGATTCTAACTTTGGGAATGGGAATTTTGTCAAGGTGTCTTCAATCTTTGGATTAAGGTTTGGGGACCAAACCTTGTTCAAATTGGGTCTTTTTTATATTGTTCAAAATAATCTTCTAAAGTAAAATATCAAAGTGGGATCACATTTTCAAAACAATGACATGTAACACAAGTTATGGCCATTTGAAAGGTTGAAAGTCAAATTACCAAAATGATCCTTGACTGTTTAATAATTGTTTAATATAAAGGTCAAATTAATTATGATTGAAAAGCTAAAGATGTGAGCTTGTTTGTGCACCATTTTGGTTATCAATTACATTAACCACCTTCTCTTTTTGATTTGTCATGTTGTTTAATTTGACATTACCTTGAACTCAACTTAATAAATTATTCCTAATTTTGTCCCAAGGTTCCCATGCCTTCTCACTTGTTGGGAACTAGGTCACACTTGAATTCCACTACAAAATGGGAATTGATGAGGTTTTTTACCATTGATGCTTTTAACAAACCTAAAGGTGCATCAATTAGCTTTTAAGATTATTTAAAAAGGGTACAACTCATCAAATCTTTGAAGAAAAACAAAAAAAACCAAATATTTGAAACAATATTCAATAATTTAATGATATGAAAACTTCTTAGGGTATAGGCCTTAACTTGAAAATAATAATTCTCAATTTAATCTTATTACTTTGGGCAAAAATCCTGTTTAATTTTAATATAAGAATATATTTTTGGACATTATTCATGAAAATGATTTTAATGCTTGCAATGTATAAAGAATATACCTTCTCCTTAATGTATATACAAATATATACAAATATTAAGAACTTTATGGCAAAATCACAAATAACATTCCTACACCCAAAAGTATCAAAATATCATTCCATCATTTTTTAACTAGATGATAATATTTGAAGCATGTAGTTACCTTCACTACCAAAAAAATAATTCAAGAACTTGTGTATATTGCAAATTATGCATGTTCATAAACACCACATTTTTTAAAAGCATGGAATATAGGTGGAAAGTGAAAAAGGTGAAAAATGGTGAAATAATACCCTTTCACCATATGTGACAAGCAAAAGATATTTTAATTTGGACATGTCATGTCACTAAAGTCCTTCAAGTGAAGTATTGCCATATTTGCTCCTTTGATTGTGATTATAGTTTCAAAATTTACCTATTTATGAAAAAAAATTATTTCAATTATTCTACAAGATTAATCATATTGTGCAAGCAATTTATTTTTAGCATTATAAAGAATGTAAACACAAAGTAATGGTTATGAATTCATAAAGACTAAAAGCTTTGTTTTTAAAAAAAAAAATTATCAAGATTATATTTTTGAATTTACCACACCTTTGTGTCCATATAACATCTTCTAGAAAAAATTACCTTTTGGATCGAATTGGTAAAAATACTTTAAAAGTTATTCTAAAATAATGGCACGTATAAGATTCATATGTATTTAAACAATGGAAGCACAATTTATGAACATCACAACCTTTTTGAAAAACTTCAACACATCAATATTGAAAACATTAAACCAATTCAAGTAGCATTTGCGTTATTTCAAATCCAGAGACAAAAAAACCCACAAAATGAACAAGAGTTTGGTGACTATACTATCAAATTTGAATATGGTAATGTGCCACGCATTTATTGAGGACCAGGAACTATTGTCGCCCCGAGTCGATGTACTTAATTTTTCAGAAGATTCAAAAGATTCAAAGGACAAACAACTGGTTCACAACTTGCATGTTCTTAGTGAAGAAAAAGAAGAAAATGTTGTTAAAGAATGAATGTGGACAAAAATGATGTTAATCATAGTTTACAAGATATAGATTGTAATTAATAATTACAAGAAGTTGTAAAAATTTTGATGATTCAAAATTAATTGATTTCAATTCATGAAACATTTGACCGTTTTGGATTTGATTTGATTTTTAGTTCATAAACCATTACCATTCTTGTTGCAACCCTAACCTTGGGCTCGCGACCAAGGCAAAAGGCTTACAAAAGGGCGAAACAAGAGGGAAACCTGAAAGACACATCTTATACTCCCGAGATTGCTTGAGAGTGTGAGAGAATGAACCGTCACAGTCTCAATGCAACTCCCACTTAGGGAGTTGGAGTCCCAAAGGACTTTCGAATCTTCAAATTGCAGGGGTCAAAACCCATTGGTTTGAAGAGTTATTTATATCATTGGAAAGCTATTGAAATGTTGATGTCCGAAATGGGCTCGCATCACCCATTTGGACATTTAAAACACAAGTTATGGCCAAAAGAGAAGCCAGGAGTCAAATTGACAATTTGACTTTCAACCATTAAAAGTCGGGAATCGACTCGATTTCCTTACGTGCAAGTGGTGTGCGACATATTGTTGAAAAGCTATCGACAAGGGTTACAACTTTGTTTTAGACCTCATCTCAATCGGAGGTCTGCACACAAAGTTATAGGGCCCCAAAGTCGCGGGAATCCCAACTTTGGTAATTTCGGGATTCCCACTTGGGAGTCCCGGGACAAAAAGTCATTTGGATGTGGGCCTCATGGAGAAGCACATAGTATAATATAAAGGGGAAGGTGGTGGTGTCCCCCAAGTTTGGGTTGTGGTGAGTTTTGTGAGTTTGAGTTTGCCCGTGACTCGTCCTAGCACTAAAAGTGTTATAATTATGCACTAACCACCTTGTGTTAGTATTATGCAGGTCATGTGAGTAGTTGATGCTTGTCACTCTTCCTAGTCCCATCTTGGAGCTCCAACACGCCCCTTTACCCCTCAAAGTGTTGCGAGCTAGGGAGCGTGCCCCGACCCTTTGCTTTTCCGCTATCTTCAGTTTGGACTCACATTTGAGTCCATTAAGGAGCTTGGGGGTGCGTCAATTCTTTTGTTTCAATGGGGATTTGATGTAGCAGTGATCAATGTACACATTAATTCAATTGATAAAGGATCCAAAAAATGAAATATATGTAACATCTTTCAAAAATGTCTACAACTATGTGGTTTGAGATTCCTTAAGTAATGCTCTAATGCAATTCTCTAGTTAAACCCTAAAATTTCTCCCCTTGGTAAAACAATTTCATTGTCAGTTACTTGATCTTTTAAAATCCCTTGTTCATCATCCCTTTTCACTTCACCATATTTACTTCCTTTTAGCAAATATTTTGTAGCGTCGCATCAGCTCATTTATGTCAACATCTTTCCCATTTAGTATCATGTTGTGTAACATACAACAACAAATAATGACATCTGGGAGGAAATGCACAAACATGTTGGACTTGATCATTAACTCTTGAAAAGTTTTCTTTAGGATGTCGAAGTTGTTTTCCACAATAACTCTGGCATGAGACAACTATTTGTTGTACAATGTTTCCATATAGAATGTTGCACTCTTGTGTGGTTGTGAGGTACCATTAACCATGGCAATAGAAGGTAGCCCTTGTTGCCAATTAAATATGGTTTGAAATCATCATGGGAGGTGTGTTCATTGAAAAGATCCCCCCACATGGCCTTCTGGTAAATTGAGGATAAATGCAAGATTTTAACGTCATTCATTGATCCTGGCAACCCCACAAAAACGTCAAGAAATCATTTCTTGTGATTAATAATGGCTTGCATCTACAAGCTATATTCCTTCAATTTTAATGAGTAATAGTCTCCTACACAAATGGCAACCTTTGGCTTTTGGATGTGAATTTGAATTGCATCTATTGCACCTTGAATACCTAGCAACCCTAACAACTTTTTGAACTTGTCCATAATCTGAAATAGTCTTTCACGTTCAAGCCATCGAAGTTGAGCCTTGAAAACATCATTTACAACATGAACAAACTTTCGAAACATTAAATGAACAATGGATTTTCCAATGGCAAAAAGTTCACTACACTGCAAGTATTCTAAAGCATGTGCTAGTTTGTAGAATGAACAAGCTATCCTAATGCTCACAAGAATCGCGCACTTGTATTTGGTATCCTTCTTCTCCATTTTGTGTTTCAATTTTTCAATCAATTGTCTCACAAAGGACCTACTGACTTGAAAATGTTCAATCCACCTTTTGTCGTCATATTGAGGCATATGAAACTTTGAGTACCAAGTTGTGGAACGTGCCTTAACCCAATCACTTAATTCTTGATTCAACAACAATTCATATACATGAAAAATCCGACTATGGAGGACCAATGCATTAACCAACAATTCAAACACATACCTATTGTCTGCAATTTCATCTAAAGAAATGGACTGTAATTACCAAAATTGAAGTTGGATGCACACTCCAAATTCAAATGACCAAAAATCATAAGATCATGTGCTTGGATTAACAATTGCAAAAATTGTGCAAGCAAAATGAATTTTAAGGGCCACATGGTTTACTACAAAAAACAACAAAGAAAAAACAAAGAGTTCTAAAATAAAAAGAAATAGTGAAATGTTTAGAAAGAAAATGAAAGAGTGGAGGTGTCTTGATGTTGATGCTACAAACAAGATGTGTAGTGAAATGCTGTAAAAAAAACAATTTGGAAGCAGTAGAAAAAGGTTGATGTAGCAAGACAAGAGAACAAAATTGTTTGACACAAACTTTGAAGATATGTCTAGAGGCATTGCAACACTTTGCAACAGAGAATGAAAGAGCAATGTTAAAGAAAATGCAAAGCAAAGCTTGAGAACAATCAAATGAAACATTATAACATCTTGAATGCAAATGAGAAGAGGAACTTTAGAGGGGAGAAAGCTCTAAAAGCTCTGAAAGGACAAAGTTCAAAAGAAGAACGATGGTCATAACTTTTCCACTAACGAAAAAATAAATCATGAATAGGGATTGTGTACCAACCTTATGCCTATTTACTAATGGAATTTTAGGTCCCTATTGTGAACACAAGTAACTTGAAATGAAGTTAACGGGTTGTGATGGTACTTTCGTAGGATGAAAAGGTGTCGAGTGGGACTATCATTGTAGGTTATGGCCTCTCACGGTGTTAGCCTATCCATAGGTGTGATCATACCTTTAGTAGGTAGAGGTACAAAATAGGTAAGTAAATATCTACTTACATGCCTATGTACATACTTACCTACATATATAAGTTCCAAGTAGGTAGGTAGGTACCTACCAACCTATATACCTCTCTATATATTTAATAAGTACTTTGAAATAGTAATACATATTTAGGTACCTAGTAGGTACATAGGTAAGTACCAATCTACATAATTAGGTAGGTATGTTGGACATGTAAGTGGAATTATGTATGTTGGAGGTAGGTAGGTTGGTACCTCCCACCATGGTAACCAACTTATGTAGGTTGGTATGTAGTTACATATGTTGCTAAGTACATAGGTTGGTACCTTTCTACATAGGTGGTATTATAGACTTGAATATGAATGACTTATTTCAATCATAATAGTCAAATTTTGGAATCCATGTAAGTGTAACACTATTCAATTTGACTAGATATCTTTTGTAGTTAGTCACAACAATCACATTTTGTTTTGTTTAAGTCAAATTGGTTGTAGTTAATACTTTCTACCAAAATAAACATGGTTAACTTTCTAGGGTTAGTTTAGTTGCAATACTATTAGTGTAAAAATCATGGTTTTGTTGTAGTGAAAACAAATCTCAAAAGCCATTACACAACACAAATACAAGGTGGAGTATCCCCTATGGTTTGGAGCTTATGAAGGTTCATACAAATGTCATAACCAAAGATGATGTTTCAATATTATTAAAATTCCACTTTATTGTTATGAAATCAATTGAAATTTTTTGGGTATAAAGTTGAATTTTTCTAAATCCTTTTTAAAATGAATCAAACATGATGTTCATGCTTTTTCATATTATTTAAAAATTGGTCACATTAATGGTCTGATTGAAAGTATGATAAAGTGGTGCCCAATGAGGGTAAGTTTTGGATTTAGTGGCAGTGGCAAGATATTCTTAAAAAAAGAAAAACAAATGATGTCCATTGTAGCCTCGAAACCATTTTGAGTCATTCCTAAATTTTTATCATCAAATTTTCCCAATTTCTTGTCATTGAATGTTTTTGAAAAACTTGTTCCACTTGTTGTCATTTTCTACTTGTTAACCCATGACAAAATTTAAAAGCATAATGATTTTATTTTTTTGGGTAGATTTATTAAAGTTAAACACCATTCAAACAAATATTGGCATTATGTAATGCAAATTGGGGAATGGTTGAAGCTCTACCTACAATATGGTCATGTAATTTACCAAGCTTATGTTGATAAGGTTAACTTTTTAGTAATATCTCACGATGCAGTGACTTTGATTAACCACCAACCTTGATACCAATTCATGTGTACATCATCCATAATTGGACAATGGTCCCCATGTTGCTTTCATTGAACATGTAGTGAATGGTTTTGCAAATGCACTAAACCTTTGATTACAATAAACATGCATGTTTTTCTCATCAATGTTGTTATTTTCAATTTTGATGTCATTTCTAAGGAGCTCATGATATCTTTTGGTGTTGTTGAAGTTATTGTAAGCGTATTGCACTTTGTTATTGTCCAAATCCCAACTTAATTTGCTCCTTCTATGAGACATCCATTGCAAGGTGCATTGAACAAATTTGGATTTCTAACTATGTCATCTTTACCCATGGTCAATCATCTATAGAGAAACTTTATGATCATTTTACAAATATATCTACAACTTTTTAAAAAGCACCTTGACTTAGCCAAACTAAGAGATATGAAAACAAATGAGTTTAAACCTTAAATAATATGAAGATTGATTTGGATATTTATATCAAGCACACTCAAATGAGCATTGCAACAAAAATCACCGACTTTTGTTGAAGATGACATTGGTTTGAAAACCAATAAACCTGAATGTGCTTTTAATTGGTGCTTTTGACTAACATCGGAACACTCTTAAACTTTCTTGCATTGTACCTTTTAAGCAAAGTGAAGAATTTTATCAAATTAGCATCAGCCCTTGACGTCTTTGTTATTGATCTAGTGCAAGCAATCAAGCTTTGTTATTGTTTTTGGATTGACCACTAAATTCACATTGAACTTGTATCTATTATTCTTTTCTTGTGAAGGGTAGGCACAAAATCATTATAGAATGAGGTGCATGGATTATGCATTTCGACAATGGCATTAATCATTTGGAATTTGAATGTTAAACAAACCACATATTGGCAAAGGTTCATGATTCCAACAGAGGGGTGAGACATGTCATGTGATAAGGGCCATCTTTGACTAGGTTGTGAAAAGTGTGAAGCTCCAATGTTTGGTGACAACAACAAAAGTGAGCTTGACCATCAATTTCCACAACATTAGGTGTAGTTTGCCCCAATATACTTGTCAGGTGTGATGAATAGTTTGTTGAACATCACAATTTTGTGAATCTTGTGTTTTGTTCCTCATGGAATAGGAGGGGGGCTATCGAGCAGTTGTAAGCAAAGGTGTTATGTCCATGTGCATTGTGCATGCACCAATCATCATCATCATCATCATCATCATCATGTCTTCTTTCTTTGTCTGCATTTTTGTGCACGACAAAACTAGGATTGAGTTTTGCATGGTTCTACTGTTGTTGCTATTTCATAGATCATACTTACTTACTCTCCTTTGTTGTTGTTGTTGTTGATTTTCTTCTTTGGGTTGCTTCAAATTTTGTGATTTGTTTGCTGTTGTTGATACATTTTCTTCTGTGGGTGACTTCAGATTTGTGTTTTGTTTCCTGTTGTTGTTGATACATTTTCTTCTTTGGGTTGCTTCAAATTTTGTGATTTGTTTGCTGTTGTTGATACATTTTCTTCTGTGGGTGACTTCAGATTTGTGTTTCGTTTGCTGTTGTTGTTGATCATTTTCTTCTTTGGGTTGCTTCAAATTTTGTGTTTTGTTTGCTGATGTTGATACATTTTCTTCTTTGGGTTGCTTCAAATTTGTATTTTGTGTGCTGTTGTTGATACATTTTCTTCTTTGGGTTGCTTCGAATTTGTGTTTTGTTTGCTGTTGTTGTTGATTTTCTTCTTTGGGTTGCTTCAAATTTTGCATTTTGTTTGCTATTGTTGTTATATTTTCTTCTTGGGTTGCTTTGAAGTTTGAGTTCTGTTTGCTGTTGCTACATTTTTCTTCTTTGGTTGCTTCACGTTTTTTCGTTTTTGTTTGCTGTTTTTTGATTGATCTTCTTCTTTGGTTGTATCATGCTTGTTTTGTTTGCTATTGTTGATTTTCTTTATTGGTTGCTTCAAGTTTTTATTCGCTCTTCTTCATCATCATCATCTTCTTCTTCTTTGTTGGTTACTTTCATGTTTGTTTTTATTTGCTGTTGTTGATAGATTTTCTTCTTTGGTTGCTGCTTGCTTCATATTTTCTTTGTTTGTTTGAATGTTTGTTTCCAAGGATTACTGTGCTTTCTGTGAGAAAATTGTATAGAAGTAGGAAGTACTCTTCTTCTATGCTCCTGCTGCTTTGTAACAAGACTTGATTCCCTTTTGTTTATCTTCAAGAGATGAAGCTGCAAGAAGAGTTTCACAACAAGGAGTGGTGGGGAGAAGGTAGAATCCAGGCTTGCAGAAGTAGCACTCACAAAGATTATCGCACTTGAAGCTGAGGCTGCTGATTGGAAGGCAAAACTCAGAGATTGTGAAATTGGAGCATGAGGAGCTGAAGAAACGAGAGCACGGATAGCTGAGGATACAGCAACAGCAGCAATGCAATTTTTATGAGAACGAGAAGAAAGCATCAAAGGAGACGCTAGCAGCAGCAGCAGCGCTCAAATCACGGAATCTGCATTGCTCAAGGCGCAGGCAAAAATGGAGCCAAATGCTAAGGATTTGGCTATGTATGTCTGCACATGCCGCCATGGGCAGCGGCGGCAACATGGGCTTTCTAAGCTCCAGTCTATGGCTTCCTCCTCATAAATACTATGGCCAGCTTATGGAGGAGAATCAGCAAACTCTACTGCTAGCAAAAGCATCTCAAAAGCTTACAAGTATGTGAAACCCTAATTGAGGTTCAAAAGAACATTCTTCCAGAAAGAAGCGGACCCTGTGATCACATCTGTGTGGAAGAAGCTCAAGTATTCTTCTGGAGCATCATGTACTTGAGCAGATGGTTATGAGAATGTTGTTTTTGCTGAGGTCTAAGCTTACCGTGTGTAGAGGGGATGGGGATGTGGAAGTGGGAAATTGGGCAGGGAAACCAAAACTGGAAATCTTCTGAAAATATGACATACTGCCGGAAGTATAGAAGTTGCCTCCTGCAGGTGCAATTGATGTCAGTACAATAACTGCTTCACAACTTCAGGAAGCAGTTGTGGACACTCCTGGTTAGGTAGCTGTCTCTTTGTGTTGAGGCATCTGCTGCAATGTAGATATAAGTCAGTTGAAGCAGATGAGGGAGGAAGGGAGGGATGGAGGATGCACTTGGTACTCAAACATGAAAAGAATTTTGCATATTTCTTCTCCTACAGAAGTTTACAAGCAACTCATGAGTAAGCCCCAGTTAGTTTCTATGAGGAATTAGAAGTGTGGCCTGATGATGTTCAGACCCCATGGTTTTGTTTTCTTTTTGTCTTTCTTGAAGGATGCCAAGGAATTGGCACCTTTTCAAAGAAATCATCGCTGGAGAGTGCAGCCAGCACAAGTTTTAGGTGGTGGTTTCTATGTTTGCATGCAGTTTTTGTGTCTGTTAAATGGTGGTTGGAAGTGGCCATGGAAATCAGACATGCAAGAAATCAGCGAACCTCTTCTGAGCTGATCCCAACTAAGCTATATACCTGGTTTGGGATTTCCTTGAGTTTGAAGAAGGAATCCCATTGCTTTGGGGGAGTAAATTTCTGCTCCAGAGAAATGGTAGTATATGTGAGAGCAGTTTCCATGAAGCTCAATTCCTCCTTTTTTCCTTCTCACCGAGCTCATCATCAGTAGCAGTTGACTTTCATTGTTCCTGAAGTCATGCTGCAAATGTTGTGAATCTGGTGTTGTTTTGTTCATATCCTTGGAATGAAGATATGTTGTTTGCTTGTTATGTTGCATCCCTTGTTGAGAGCAGCATCATCCACATCCATTGGTCAGGGATTTCTGTTCAATTTTCCACAAGGCACAAATCTGAAGAACACTGCTTTTCCTTGCGACCTCCGACGCCTTAGGTTCACCTGCCAGAAAGAACATGCATCAGGATGATAATCAGATGTGGGAAACTCAAATCTGTTCTTGGCTGAGGAATAGAAGGAAGCTTCAGCAGAACAGCTCCAAGTGCCAAGGACTTGTATGCACTGAATTCCTCTGACAACTTTTTTACAACCCAGCTCCTTTCAGCCACCAACTGCTGAGGACTGGAGACTTGACTTTGAACAATACAAGACTCGAGATGAGAACAGAGAAAGTTGGGAAACAAGGAGATGGATTATGGGGAAATTCTGTGAAAAGAAGGGAGGAAAGTAGTACCTTCAGCTTGTCTGAATGAAGAGCTTTCCAGCACAGGACTCCTCTTGTTGGTTTCAGTTGGGATTCCATCCTCCTGCAGACGACAAGAATTTTGCTTGAATCAGGCAGAGATGTTGGCATCCAGATCTTGACAGAGAAACACTATGTACAAAGCTTGAAACTTGGGGACACGGTAGGAGGAGCAAAAAGGTTTTGCATTGAGATGTCTGGATGTGCTAATTTTGTGTTGTCTTTTCTGTGTGATGGGAGTGGAACAACAACAAAACTTACCGAGACTTTCGTTCAGTGCCAGAGGCAAGTTTACTACTGTCCTTTCTAGGTTTTACATGTGCATCATCCTTGTTCTGCCTGCTCTGTCCCAGGCTCCAATTCTCGTCCAATGTCTCCAACTCTCCTTGTGGCTCCTCCATCATTGTCTTCAGCAAGGCTCTCCGACCTTTACTCTGAGCTTCAGACAAGCCAACTACTACTGAATCTGAAAATCCCGCATATGATGTGCTGCTAGATCCATACCTCCTGGATGCTTGAGGCCATGATGGGTCCCACGATTGTCCTATTTCTCCTCCTTTCATGACACTGCTTGCACTGCTCCGCCTTCTATTCCTATGGCTCCGATGTGACCCTGCTCGAGACACCATACTTGGGTTTTCAATTTCTTGTTCTTTAATGACTCCTGCTCTTCGGTGCTTCCTTGCTCTGGAGTGGCGACGATGATGGTGCCCCAGGGGGGCCACCCCATGTATATCAAGTGCTATGCCACCAGGCTCAAAGAAGTTTTCCTCAAAAGCTCCTCCCATCAGTTGTCTTTCATCCATTCTTTTACTGCTGGAAGCAACTGCTGCTGCTGCCTGCAAATCTCCAGACAAGTTCCCAACTGTTGTGTTGTGAACACCATCCAGGCTGATCCTCAGCTGAACAGGACAACTCAACACCATTTGAAAAGCATGGCGGATACTTCTCTCTGATCTCTCAGCTTTTGTGAGGAACTCTGGATGATGAAACTCCACTTGGGCAACCACATACCTCTCCTCTGCTCAAGATGCCACAACACAATTCTGATGATGATCAGGAACCCAATTCTGAGAGTGAGTCATAAACAATAGCAATTTCTGTTTCTTTTTGTTTTCCTTATGAACAAAAATACCACAGAACATACATACACTGGCAGCTACAAAAGAACTTGATCAAGAGGAAAATTGAGCACCCTACCATCTTGAATGCCAATTGCAATCAGACGTGCATGGGATTGCAGCAGCTGTTTCAGCACCTTAGAGCGGCACACTTGTAGAACCTGGGTCCAGGTCTTTTCCAGGTTTTGGGGGTCCATCATCCGCAGTAAATGGGAGGAGCTTTCTGGCTGAAGTCCGGCATCAGATGCATAATGTATCTCAGCCTGGACACCCTCCTCTTCCTCGTCCTCCTCTGCTGCCCAAGCTGCTTCCAGTTTCAGCTCAGACTGGTTTGTATAGTCATTGTTTGGTGGTGTTGCAGCAGGGTGCACTTTGGCCTCTGAGTGGATGCTGGAAGCCAGCAGGTCTTTTTTGCGGTTCTCAAGATAAGCAGAGAGTGTGCGTCCTAATGCAGGACCCAAATTCTGTGAAGCTTCTTCTTCTTCTTCTTCTTCATCCCTCATTTTCAAATGGGATGTCACCTGATTCTCTTCTTCGACTCTGTTTTTTGTTGTTGTTGTTGCTGTTGTTCTCTGCTGGTGGCTCAAATCAAAAGCAGCAGGACTTTGTGCAATGCTAGTGTTCACAGAAGAAGGTAGAAATGAACGATCTGGAGCAAACTGCAAAAGTGCAGCTGTAAGCCAGGTGGGTTGGTCACTCGCTATCCGCAACTGCTTTTCTGCTTTTGATAAAACTTTCAATGCTTCACGAAGTCGTTGCTGTTCTTCCTTTTTTGCTGCAGCAGCAGCAGCAAGACATGACCCTCAAAAATTGGTGCATGAATACATTTCTTCACTTGCTCCTCCAATTGTGTACAATAAACAAATGGAGACTGTAAAAAACACAGAATGAAATGAAAAGAAATGACTTCAAGAGGTATGTATGTACAACTGATTGAATATCTCCCACTTACAGAAATTCCTTCTGAAGAAGCCCTTGTGGCGGCGAGTCTCTGGGTGCACATCAAAGGTCCCTGCCAGAATGTTGGTGATGAGAGATGCCAATTGTGACAACAGTGACAAGGGCTCTAAACCTGATTTCAAAAGATCACGCATAAATCTCACAGTGTTCCCTGCCTCTGCAGAAAGCGCCAAATCCAGCAAATCCAGTAACTTGCCATCTGGGACAAGCCCCACCTGAGAGACAGACAAACAAACAAACAAACCACAACTACATGAACGAGATTATCCATGGAGGCTAGTGATACTCTTGGAACCTCTCTTGTCATTATCCAGATCTGGAGCTTGCTTGTGGTGTTCAGCTCCGTGGGTACTGAAGAAGGAAAAGCCTTTGGTACAGAAAGTAAAAGGCAATTTTTTTGAGTGCATAATCCTCCCCCTGTCATCTGCATCTATCTATGCTGAACTTCTCATGTGTTCAGAATGTGCACACTTGAAGATCTTTTTGAGAGAAAAAGTCTGTATGGGGAAAGTTGGAACTTGGGAACTTACAAGCTCTTGAACTGTCGCCAAGGAGATCCTCCTGTCCAACAAGCTCAGTTGATCCATTGTCATCTCGGCATCTCGCAAGGAACCATCTGCTGTCGATGCAATCAATACCAGTGCCTCTTCTTCCACTTCTAGACCTTCCTTCACAGCCATCATCTTGAGCCTTCTCACTATATCATCTTCCTTCACTCTGCAGAAAGGAAATTTCTGACACCTGTGTAGATGGGTGGGGGGTGGCAGCATTTGAACCAATTGCCATTGAACCAAGTTAGTGTACTGAATATCATCATATAATAACAGAAGGATGGGAGTAAATCACACACTGTGTGTACATGCTAAGTCCTTGTGATTGCAGACAGTATTTCAGCACTGAAGAGTTCTATACTGAAGAACAAGAATCAAGCATCTCTATTCTTGAATTTTGGGTCATGGGTTAAGGAGAGAATTGTGGGTGCAGCAGGTGATCTTCACCTGGAAGTCACTGTCAAAGGGAGACGCTCAGCGTCAGTAGTAATGAGGATGAAAACCAAGTTTTTTGGGGGCTCTTCCAACACCTTGAGGAATGCGTTCCATACTTGGGTGCTCAAGAAGTCACAGCCCTCGACAATGATCACCTTGTATCTCAGATGGGATGGTGAGAAACCACCAAGCATGGCTCTCATACCTTGGATGTCCACATTGCTTGACACATCAACTTCCTTCACATCTGGGCTGCTGCTTCTATTTGAGCTGATGTCCTCACAAGCTTGGCACATTTGACATGGCCGTTGTTCTGTCTGTAAAGAAAGACAATTCAGAGCTGCTGCAAAGATTCTTGCCATGGTTGTTTTGCCTGTTCCTCGTGGTCCCATGAAAAGATACACAGGAGCAACTTTCCCCTTCATGACGGAGCTCGACAGCGATTTCACCACCATTGTTTGACCCTCCACCTCCTTGAAGCTTCGTGGTCGATATTTCTGGCTCAAGGTTCTATGAGTCTCCTGCTCATCTGCAACTGCTGCTGCTGCTGCTGCTGCTGATGTTTTACTACTCTGTTGTGGTTGCAATGGTGGTGGTGGTGGTGGTGGTACTACCACTGCAGGCAAGTCTTTCAGTGCAGTTTTCAAGGAGCTGCCTTTGTGCTGTTGCTTTCTTGCAGCTGCAGCTGCAGTGGACATGAAAGGCACATGATTCTTCAACTGATGAAGCTCTTGAGTTGGTTTTGTAGTGTGTAATGGTGGAAGAGACATGCCTCCATTGTCAAGAATCTCATGAGTTTCCTCGCCATCACAATCAACATCATCTTCAAAGAGGGGTGGAAGAGCATCAGGTTCTGAATTGAATGAAGAATGTCTTTGGCCATGTGCAATGACTCCAGCAGTGGCAGCATCTGCAGCACGTGCTTCAGATTCTTCTGCTGCTGCTTCTTGGTGGTGGTAGTGCACATGAGAAAATGACCAGCCATTCTCAGAAACCTCCTTTGCAGCATCATCAGCTACTGCTGCTTCCTTCCTTTCTACCGTGTCTGGAAATGTGCACATGAGAGCTGCAAGATCCACAAAGGTTTTGCTGATGCTGATGCTGTTGTTATTGTTGTTGTTGTATCTGTGGATTCGTGACCAATCCCAGTTGAGTCCACCACCACAGCCATGCTGTGGCATGTCTGACAATTCAAGCTCATCATCCAAAGCTGGAGCAGGAGCTACAACAGATCGAGTCAATTTTCGATCTCGTGTGCTGCTGCTGCGACCTTTCAACCGCACATTGATTGGCTGTTTGTGACTCATAGTGCTTTCTGGCTTCCTGCCACTACTGTTTTGTTGTTTGCGCACACAACTCTCCTTGCTCAACTTCTGCTGAATTGGAGGCGATGAATCCAAAAGAGCATGCACCATCTCCCTCTCCATTGGACTCAGCTCTCCATCATCACTTTGGAACACACTCTCCTCACCGCCTGTCACATTCTCATTATCATCCTCAATGGCAGCAGGATTGTTGTGTGATGTAGAAAAACTTCCTTGGGGTTTGTTGGACAAGAGATGAGACAAAGGGGATGGCATGTACCCACCGCTACCATCATCATCATCATGGTTCTCCAAAATCACTCGTCTTGCAAGCTCCTCTCTCCTTGCAGTATCTCCTTGCCATCTCTCCTCAGGTTGGAAAATCTCCCTCTTCTTCTTCTTCACATCTTTTGAATCTTTAGACTGCCTTTCTTCTCCTCTTAATTTCTTCCAAACTTTCTCCAGCTCCCCAGAGAACTTGCACTCATCACTTGGAGGATCACTTGCAATTGTTGTGTCTTCTACTGCTGCTTTCAACCCTTTGTAATGAGGATTCACATCTTTGTCTTCTTCCTTGCCACTCCGTCGTTTCTCATCAAGCACTGCTGCTGCATTAGATCCTGCTTGCAACTCCCAACTGCAGTTCAGCACCCCATTAATGTGCTGCAATTGACTGCTGCTGCGAGGATGATCTCTGTTGCTGCTGTCCACTTCTCCTCCTCCTCCTCGTCCTCTGCCACCAAGGCATGAGCTCTCCTCCTCCTCCCATCCTGATGCAGCAGAAGAAGTCAATGATGAGCTTGTTGCTGGAGTGAGCAGCACCTTGTGGAGAGCTGTGACCTCACAACGCATGAGGGAAGGAGGAAGAAGCTCAGCCTGGGGCATACTTTGTAGCTCCCAGCGACTGAGCAGCACTTGCTCCTCCTCCTGCAGCATGTATGTGCAGCTGGTGGGTACTTCAGGAAAACAACAACAACAAATGCTCGTGGATGGACTTCCTTCCTTCCTTCCTTGGATGCTCAAAGCTGAGCTGAGTCTAACCCTTCTCTACAAGACTGCTGCTGCCTCTTGTTGTTGTTGTGGTCATTGCAGGCCGTGGCTAAACCTCCTCCTCCTCAACAACAAAACGATTCCCTTTCCTTCTCTCACCAGACCAGATCGATCTTCTCACAAATGGGTACCATGGCAAAGTTCCCATTCTGTGTGTGGCGTTAGGGGCTGCTGCTGGAACAAATCTGCATCTTTTTGCATAAGGATTTTCGGAATACATTGTTTGCATCTGCACTTGCATATCACCGCAACTCAAAATTCGGATGCAGAAATGAGAAGAAGGTATCTGAGCAAGCAAGCAAGCAAACCCCCCACCAAGAAGCCCATCGAAAGAAATGCACCTACGAGCGGCAAACGTACCAGAAGCAAACAGTTTGTTCTTTGAGCGAGATAGATGGATTCAAACAGTTGGTGAAGAAACGGAATTCACCTCTCTCTGTCTCTGTGTGTGGCTCTTTGGAGAAAGCTCAAGCTCAAGCTCTCTCACTCATACCAATCTCAACCAAGGAAAAAACTGACAGTCCTGTCGTCGTCGTCGTCGTCCATGCGCACACACTCTCTTCAAAACAGGACTGTGTTGAATTACGAAAGCTTGCGGCACCATTCATTCATTCATTCCTTGTTGGACTTCCCTTGGAGCTCTACTGCTTTCCAACTCCCCACAAAATGTCCGACCAAAAGTCAGACAGAGGAGACGAGGAAGAAGAAGAAGAAGAAGAAGAAGAAGAAGAAGAAGAAAATCTCACACGCACACGCATAAGCACACACAACGCACAAGAGGAGGAGGAGATCATGGTAGTACGGATAATCAACAGAGAGGAAAATCAATCAGATTGATTCTTACGTCAATTGCAAAAAAGTTCCCGCAATTCAACAAAAATCAAACATGTAAAAATAATCCTTAAAAGACTCAAATCCAGCAACAACAGATCTCAAGCCAGAAAACAAAGAGATCCGATCAATCGAGCAAAACACAAACACAGACACACAAGTCTCTCCAAGCGATGGAAAAAATGGCACCACCACCTACCTCTCCATCAAAAAAACAGAAAAAAACTCTTGCAAGGGTTTGAATTTTCACTACAAGAAAGAAGCAGCGAGCGAGCGAGCAAAATGAAGCTTGGGTGTAATTTTTCTCGCTCGTTCTTCGTCCAGATGCTCCTTCTTGTTGTTGTTGTTGTTGTTCTTCTTCTTCTTCCTCCGGATCTTTGCAAAGCGAGCGAGCGAGCGAGCGATGGCGCAGCAGAAAAGCAACAGAACAGGAGCAGCAGTGGACTTGAGGATGGGCCCCGCCCCGCTCCCTCCCTGCCTCCCTCCCTCACACCCCTTTGACTGAGTCCGACGGCTGTTAGTAGCTGCTGCCGACTACATCTAACGGTCACAGATATAAAAAGGACCATTAAAAAAAAGGAGGAAAAAAAAATATGAAAAAGGAAAATGAAACGTGAAAAAAGAAAAAAGAAACCCTTATTAATATTCATCCAGTTGACTTATTAATATTCAATATTTATTTTTCAAAATCATAATAATAATAATAATAATAATAACACTACTTCTACTACTATTACTAAGTACTATTACTAAGCACTCATACTAATATAATAATATAATAATATTGATAAATAAAAACATTAAAAATTTACAAAACAATTAGTGTAAAAGACTCCATTACAATTGCAAAGCAAAAGAGATTGTGGAAAGATGCTATTTGGTTTGTGGCTTTTTGTTGTGTAATTTAGGGGGAAAAAAACCATATATATCTATATATATGTATTTATTTATTTATTTATTTATAAAATATATTATTTATTTGGTTTGATTGTCTTAAAGAGCATACTAGCCTTTTTTTGTTTCTTTCTCTTGTTGACATGTTGTTGGATACCAAAGAGCTCCCCCATCTTTTGGGCAAGGGAAATCTTTGATTCTTTAGATGAAAGAATTGGACAATGATCTTGTTCCATCAAATAATGGATGAAGATGAAAATTTTGGTCACCCATCCATCCATCCAATGGTGAAGTTCCCTTTGAGTTGGCATCAAATGAATGGAGATCATTTTCGATCACCATCCAATGGCGAAAATTCCCCATCCAATCCAATCCAATCCAATGGTGGAAAAATCCTCCCATTGAATGAATGGTGAAGATCGCCTTTCACTCATCATCAAATTAACGTTGGAGATTGGTTTTGGTCACCACGGAAAGAATGACAATAATTGATTTCAATCATCATCCAACTTACTTACTATGGAAAAATCATTTTCAATCATCACCAATCAAACAATGGATGAATGAAAAAATGAGATTCAATTCTAGTTTTGCACAAACACCACAAAGGCAAGAACACCATATGTATGTATGTATGTATGTATGTATGCATGTATGTATGTAAGTTGTTGAATCCCAATGAAAAGATTAGAGCCCATAAGATAAGATCGACATGGGATTGCATTTGGTAGGAGGGGTGTTGCACTATGCACCTCATGCTTGGAAAATAACAAATCATAAGTCTACATTGAAAGTTCTTTCAAGGGAATGATGCTGGGAGCATTGTGTGTGTGTGTGTGTGTGTGTGTGTGTATAGTAGGGTTTAGGGTTTTTAGGGTTTAAGGTTCATAAAACCTTGACCTAATTTTTCCTTTATATTTGCGGTGGAGATTCATCCTAGTCTATAACTAGGGCTAATGTAAAGCTAAAAGCTTATTTACAATGTCTCCAAAGGCCTTCAAATGTCTAGAAAACCCTATTTTTCCTAGTCAAACTTTCTTTGTACCTATATTTTACAAGGGCTTTTCATTTTTTTTTATAATCAAAGCCTTTTGTGGACAATGAAAACTTTAGAAAGAAAAAAAGAAACATTTTAAGTTTTTTAAAATAAAAATAAAAGAACATGTTTTTTCACTATGTAAAATAGGTAATTGAGATAGAAAATGTCATTTGTATGAAGGTGCATCCATGCTCATTGGCAAATATATGATTTGCAAATTTTGTGGGTTGGTTGCACTTGATCTCACACCCTTAGTAGTGGCCACCCTTTGAATCATTGAATTACCATGGGCATGGGTTCCTTTACACTCCGCAAAGACACAAAGGTGGGGTGGGGGGAGAGGGGTAGGGCACATAACTAGGGTCTTTACTTACCTAAGCTCCAAGAAGCCCAAAACAGAAAAATAATATAAAATTAAAATAATGGGTGATAGCTCCTACTATAACTCTCTAGAGTACTAAACTGGTGCTTCCCTTAATTGCCCATTTAGCAACTACAAAAAAAGGGTTAGTGGAAAAAATGGATTTGGCCCACTTGACCCACCCCACACCCCCCCCCTTAACTTAGGATTCTTTTTCCTTTTTTCGTTCGTTATTAGTTGGTAAGCCAGCTTTGCACTCTAGACATCTAGCGAATATAGCTCACACCATTGCCAAGCACTTTCTTTTCAACGGCTTGCAAGGTCGATCGTAATACTATAATATATATATAAGGGTTTGCAAGGTGGATTGTAATATTATAACATATATAAGGGTTTGCAAGGTTGATCGTAATACTATAATATACCTACTTATATAAGGGTATGCAATGCATGCACGTTCTTTTTCACATGATACCACGATCAATCATATGTCAGTTTGGAACTCACAAAAGTCTATAGTGAAACACCAATTGGAAATCACAAATTCTAGAAGTAGCTCCAAAGACTACCATTGTTGCACTCGTGCAAAAAAACAGAGAAAACCCATTTCACTTAACCGTGCTATAAGTTTACATTGTACATGTGCGAGCTCCAAAAACTACCATTGTTGCACTCGTGCAAAACAAAAGAAAAAACCCATTTCACTTAACCGTGCTATAAGTTTACATTGTACATGTGCAAGCTCCAAAAACTACCATTGTTGCACTCGTGCAAAAATAAAGAGAAAACCCATTTCACTTAACCGCACCATAAGTCTACATAGTACATGTGCAAGCTCCAAAGACTAGGTACCATTGTTGCACTTGTGCCCCCCAAAAAAAAAAAAAAAAAACAACCCATTTCACTTAACCTCAATATAAGTTTACATAGTACATTTGAAAAAAGGGAGAACCCAATGCAAAAGAAAAAAATCCCATTCACTTAGCAAAGAGAAAGTCTATATGGTACAATGTGAAAAGGAAAAAAAAACCTATTTACTTAACTGAGTTAAATAAGTCTAGTTAGTAGAAATCTCTCCATTTCAATGGCTTTATTGGGAATGTGTTTGGACTAATAATTAGGGCATTTCAAAAACAAGATTTGCAAACATTTATCTATTAAGGAAGGTAGTTTGATTTGTCATATTAAGATCTCCCAAACCATGGTGCCCTTCACCACACTTTTGGTGGTATCATTGGAAAGCCCTTGATGAGTAAGGGTGCATCAAAGTGGTTTTTTAAAATAATGTTTAGACTTATTATATTGCAAGAGTTATTGAATATTGAAACAATTTTTGTCATTGAATATTCAACAAAATTAAAAAATGTTAGAGGAAATTGGTGTGTGTTCTCTCCGTACTCTTGGAAAAGCACTCGATGAGTGAGATTTGATGGAGGTGATTTTTTTTGTAAAGTCTAAACCTAAGGTGGATGAGATATTAAATTTTGAGTCCAATTTTTTTTGACTTATGCACATATATGGTGAACGAAATGTCGGTCACCAACCCCAAAAAAAAATTGCCGGTCACCTAGAAATTGGAAATCCAACTACATTACAAAAACTAGTTTTGGAAGCATAAAATTAGTTGGGCAATGAGTTCACACATGCCACACACTAGGGTATATGGGTGTGCACTTGCGTGGTATGTGATTTCATCCATTTCAATGTAAAATATATGTGATATATATATATATATATATAACATTTATATTATATATATTATATTATTATTATTTTATATTTTAAATTTATTTTTGAGATTGGTGTAAGATGTGCCATTTGAAATCCCTGGTACCAACAACAGAGCTGGTGAAACATTTTGAGGACATTTCTGTGCTTTTTAAGATGCATGGGCAGAGCCAAAGGTAGGGCCCTCCCTTGAACCTCCAAAGAGTTTGGTAAGGGGGGGACTTGTATGGCATGTTTTGTGTGGAAGAATTGGCCAAAAAAACCATATCTGCAATGCTACTACTTACATGCAAGTCTTGTACTTACGTGCATGTTTGTTGTTTGTTCGACCCATGCACATATGACATGTTTGTTGTTTGTTCAACCCATGCACATATGACATGTTTGTTGTTTGTTTGACCCCATGCATATATGGTGAATGAAATCGGTCACCCAAAAAAAAAAAAAAACAACAAAACAAAAAACAAAAAATGCTAGTCACCCAACCATATAGACTACTTTGATAATTTTGGAGCATGGGTGTCTCCGAGGTAGGTAGGTAGGTAGGTAGATGGATGTGATATGCATGAGGAGGGTGAGTATATAACTAACCATCGTGGTTATCTATGGGACATGAAAACAATGACCAAAAAAAAGTGTTTCACCGTCTCCACCCACACATCCATCCACATGTTTTTTGGGAACATTAATGATGGTTACTAGGTTGGTAGGTAGGTAAGTAGGTAGATGCATATGGATGGCAAGTAGGTACATACATAACTAACCACCGTGATTAGCTATGGGCACATACATCTATGGGATGAAAAAAAAAGGTATTTTTCAATGGTCCCACACATCATCCATCCATCCTTCCTGCATAATAAGGATGGGGGTTGGTGGGTGCTGCTGATTCACTCTGGCTGGCCATACTAGTAACCATTTGATTCAGGGTTTTTTGCAAGCCATTATTATTACTCTGCTTCACATGAGTTGAGTTAGTTGGGGCCAGGAAGGAAACAAAGTTGTTTGGTAAGAAATTAGAACAACAACAAAAAACAACAACAACAACAAGACATTCACAAAACTTTCATTGACACAAAAGTTGAGTGTATGAGAGGATGGAGTGAGAAAAGGAAGATCACCAAACATGTCAGTTATGATATGGAAATTTGTTGAGGATCTAGAGTAGCACTTGATCAACTACTAATTGGGTCCCACACTGGAGAGAGAGAAAGAGAGAGAGAACACTTGACAATACTTAGTGAATGGGAACAACCTCTTCACCTTGTGGGTGGATAGTAGGTTTAGGGTTTAGGGTTTAGGGTACCTCCCATTCTGAAGATCTACAATGTGGGGTAGGAGACCAAACACCATTCAATGGGTTTTTTTGGCTTGAGTTTAGAGACATGACTCTAAGGTCTCTTTGTTGTTGCAATTTATTTATTTACTTTTTCTCACTTTGCATTCTCTTGATGTGATTTTTTTTTTCCCCCTTACTTCCCACTATTTTTTTGTGACCTTGGTGTTTTTCTTTTCTCCCTTCCCACTCCCTCCTTTTGACATTGAACCTTAAACCCTTCAAACCACCAATACTTAAAATACGAAATGTTCCAAGAAATTATTAAAAAAATGAATGCAACTTGGAATGGATTGGTTCCATTTGTATCAAACAAAAAAGAACTCGGGCATCATTAGTAAAACATGATGAACATTCATCAAACATTTGTAGTGAGTTCAAACTCATGTTGTCAAGTTCATAGGTTTTTGGCCAAGTTTAGGTCAAAAAACTGAACTTGAACTAGACTCAGTGGGTCTACATGAACCTACCTCATAACTTAACCTAATAGATCTTTATTTTTTATTTTTTATTTTGAGGTTTCAGCTTTATTTTTTTTTCCTTTTTTCCAATTGGAATTAGACATGTTGTTAGTTCGTGAAGAAAAAATTCAATTATATTTTTATTTACTAATAAATTTGGGGGTGAGGTTGGGCTTGTAGTTCTTACTTTTGAAACATGTTTCAAGCAACATTTTTTGGTATAAATTTTCTTTGAAATGTAAAAAATAAAAAACAAAAACAAAAATTTCCCATCATGTTTTCATTTTCTTTGAAAAAAATCAAAATTTGAAAAAATAAAAAAATAAATAAAAATCCCCAAAGGTCTTAAAATATGAAGAACCAAGCTTAGAACTAAACTAAAGCATTTAACAAAAAAAAACAGTTAATTCCTAGGACAAGAACTAAAGTCTTGTTTAGTTTTTTTTAAAGTTGTAATTGGGGTTGGAGGTTGTTTTGAAAAGTTCAAACCTCACAACAATAGTTCAAACCAACAACAATTCAAATAGGAAATGTTTGATGAAATTCATAGAAAATGAACTTGCATTTTAGACTAACACATGTTGAACATTCCTAGGACCAAATGAAAAATACATTGTTTTGTAGTATCTTTCCCCTACACATGAAGGGCCACAATGAATCAACACCCCCAATGCACCATGTAGGATGCATGGTAGGTGAAAAAAAAAATGTTTTTGACTATGTATATGTAACGTATAGTAAATTTTTTACAACTTAAGGCTTTGTGTTTCATGTTGTTCATGACTAATGACACAAGAATTGCATGTAATCTCCAATGAAACAACTCCTCAATTTGATGTTTTTTTACAACTCCACCTATTTGCGTCAATAATGGTGTTCCTTCAACTACAATTCTCTTGTAACTTGCAAAGCAAATAATATAATTCTTTTTTCTATTGTTATGATTATAATTGAAGTTGTAGTATGAAGTGTGAAAGGATTGATGCAAGTGATGTGAGAGAAGATGCGCATTTTGAATCCACATCATTGTTCACATTGTTTATAGTTCAAGTCTTTAAGGTTCAAGCTCATCTTGAAAGTGCACAATCGAAAAGTGTGCGATCAACTTGCAACTTGATGTTCTTATGTGATCATTTTGCAAAAAGTGCATATGTCTTGTTGTGCGATCACCATGCAGCTTGTTTTTGTGTGATCACTTTGTCAAAATTGCAACATCAACATGCTATGTATGTGTGATTGTGTGATTATGTTGTTGGAAATGCATAACAAGACTAAAATGTGATCATTTACTTGAAGTTTGATCATTTTGCTAGAAGTGTGTTTTAACTTGATTTTGTTAATAAAAGCAAAAGTGTTGGCTTTCCAACTTTGAACCTTTACCTCTGTGATCCTTGTTTTGTTAGTTGAATCTTGATAAGTTGTAAATTGTTGTAACATTAAAAATTGTTAACTTTGGAATTGTGTAAGAAGGGGTAGAAGTAGGGGTTATTCAAACCCAATTTTGCAATTTGAAAAAACAACATTCAAAGACCTTGGGGCAAAATGACAAGCTTTATGAAGGTAGAAATGGGTGTCACTTTTTAATAACCAAAACATTGAACTCCACTACCATTGCAAGTTAGCTATTTGGGCATTATTTGTCATGAAGAATCTCATAGTTGTTGTTGACATGCAAAATATCACTATGAAAAATTGTGCCCGCAAAAACTTCATTACCTTGCAACTAAAGCTTTGAAAGAATTAATTTCCAACTACTTTACAAATATCCCATGAAAATATGAAAAAATAAAAAGTAAAATGTCATGTCAAAAATTTTGTGGAGTTCTATTGTAGTTGCATATTAGTTTCAAAATGAACCTTTATATAGATGAATGTACACATCATATATACGATTTTGGCAACCATGTTTGACTTTGTTAGCAAATTGCACAAAAGTCACATATGAAAACTACAATACCATTAGAATAAATGAAACATTCATTAGCAACTTATTTGCAATTACTTTACAATTATTATATTGAATATTTGTGCAACTACCCAACTACTAAAAACTATATATATATATATATATATAACTTAACTTAAACTACTATTAAGTAACATAAGGTATTATTAACTAATGATTATAATACTATAATTAATTAGATATGGTTATTATGTATATCTAATTTTTGATATTACTAACTATTATTATTATTGTACATTAGTATTTGGATTCTAGATTAATAGTTAATATCATCACTTATAAACAATTATGAATTATGATAGTTACTATATCTAGTAGATAAATTATGTTAAAGTAGAATCACCCATCATCAATCATTGGCAAGTGATTAAACAATTTTGGATTTTTCTTGTTTTTTCTCTATTTTGTGTGATGTAAAGCATCATGGGAATGCCAAGGTAAGTTCTACATTATATGTTTGAGTTTTAGAGGTAAAAGAACAACACATAAAAGCCATGAAAAAAACGAATGTGTTGAATCTTAAAATGTCAATTAAATTGATGACTAATCACTAACTTCACTTAGTGTCTACAACCATATCTTTTACATTTTGCATCTTTTTTTAACAATCTAAATGGATGTGGGTTCACCAAGTCAATGTCTAATAAACAAATTTTCATTTGAAAGGCAAAGAAACAATGTCTTAAGATCTTAAGTTCTTTGAAAGTTTAAGTGTTCACTCACCAACTTAAAAAATATATTTATAAGTAAGTTGCAACCAGGATGTAATTAATTTTTTTATATCCCATATTTTTTTTCTTAACTTTCAAGTTTTTAAATTATATAAATAAGTGCATTAAATATATGTAAAAACAAATGACATTTGGAATAAACCAATAAAAGAAGGTTTGGCCTAAAGGTTAAAATAAAATAAGATTATCCCAAATTAATTTGTACTTAACCTAAACCTAATTACCTACATACCTAGCTTAAAAAAGGTAGGTAGTAATGTTTACCTACTTTAAACCTAAAGTACCTACCTACTTATTGACCTAAGTGCCACATGTCAACATTTTATTGTCCTTAAGTTGGATGACCAAAATTGAATTAATACAAATATTAAATATCAAAGTAAATTTACAATTGTCATGTGTTCATTAATAATTTGTCAACACATCATTCCCATGTTAGCACATTGTTCCCTACGTAATTGCATAATAGTTGGAATGATATAGTTGCAACATAATTACACAAGTTGCATACATATATGGTTTCCTATACAATGATTATGTTTGTTGTAACTTTTGTAACTTGTTTGATAACACTCACCTTGTAAAAATACATTGAGTTACAAGCGGTTGTTGCAACTCAAAAAATCTAATTACAAGCCTAGTTGCAAAACACCTTATTTTTTCATAGTGCAATTAATGCATGTGGTGTGTCATATGCCATTGAAATGAAAGGGCTCAAAGTCACGAAAAATCCAACAACACTAAAGATAGAATTTGGGTCTTATTACCTACAACCCCAAACATGGCATTAATTGCAAGAAAAACTGCATGGAAAATGAACATGGACCTAATTTGGCACAATACAAATTGGAAGTTGTAGAAGTGTGCAGGGATGTTTGAAAAAGGCCTTGATACAAAACACAAATTTTTCATCAACTAGCATGGCCTTTTTTGGTTCTCATAAACCCTACCAAATAATAATTTAAGGATTTTGTTTTGATGGTAGGAAAAGGATACATGTATTCATCGATTGTAGAAAACCCTTCCTTCCGCTGCTTAATGATGCATTGTGATTGCAAATGTGTTTTTCCATCTTGTAAGCAATTAGTGAATGAACATTTGCCAACAATTTTTGGTAAGGCTATGGAGATGTATGTATTGCTAACTATTGCAAAATGTGCAATAATTACATGTTCTTTTGGTTTATGGATGTCTAGGTTTGTATTAAGATTTTTTTCTCTAGTCATCAATTTGATTGATGAAGAATGAATCTTTTGTTATGTTACTATGGCCCTTTTTGAAGCTTAAAATACATAAAATGTTATTTTAGCCATACAAGTGAAGGTTTTATTGGTTGAGTTTAGCCTCAAACAAAATTATTAAATATGTATGATGAGAGATGGAACTTGAATACCTTAGTTGTTGTATTGAATTATGTTGTGAATTGTGCTCCATCGTATATTGACACCCCTTATCATAGAACATGTTTTCAACACATTATGTCAAAGGCATGTCAATATGCCACTAACCATACTAGGTTTATCTTTGGATGAAAGAAGTTAGTTTGAAAGGTAAGTACTCCTTTGTTGAAAGTACTATAACATGGACCAAAAAATCAAATAAAGGGAGAATGGGAGAAAACACATGTGTGGAGGTTTCCTTGCCAAAAAAAAATTGAAAATTCCTATTAAAATTAGATTTGCATCCAAGGTGGTATTGTTTCAAAATATCCTTGCATATGTTTTAATGCCACTAACAATTGATACTCAACAAACTCGAATTTTGCAATCTAGGGTTCCAAATGGATAGACATCGGTTGTGGCATGGAGAGTTTGTGAATGTTTTACTTTTGTTGTTCATTTATGCATTATGAATTAATTGCAAGGGTATTGGATTATATCAGATGTGTTGGAAGGTTGCCATGACAATAGTTGTGTTAAAGGACTATGCTATAAGAAATGCCATTTAACCATTATTGCAATGTGGTATTGTATATTGGTGAACTTGGTAGTCCCAAATCCACGTTAAGGGAAGGCTATTGAATATGAAAACAATTAGAGATTTAAGAACACTCTTACCTTGGGATTGTTTTCCAATAAACAATCTTGTTTTCCAAATAATAAAAAGGAACTTTGGAACCAAAACAAAAAAACTCATAATTTCAATACTATGGTAGGAATGTAGTAACCTTTTAAACCTTCATCCTTTGGAACTTCTACCTTCGACTATAGATGTTTTCCATGTTGTTGCAATTATTGTCAAGCGGCTATTCACTAAGAAAAAGAATGGAAACACAAAAAACGTAGAATTACAATCTTCTATATCAAACAAGAATTAACTACATTTACTCCTCAGTATGAAAATAAAGCTTGGGAAATCATTGTTTGTATATTTTAGAAAGCACTTAAAATAAACTAGTATTTTTTATTTTACCATGAAATAATGGTATATTTTGAATACATTATAGCTATATCCTAAAATATATTAAGTATATTTTCATGATGAAATATAAGCACCTTATTTATATTTAAATATTTTTTCAATTATTATTTTTCAATAAGTTGCACCTTATATTCTTTTGCATGCCATTTGGAAGAAAATGGAAGTGACCTCCCCAAGAAGTAAAGGCAAATCATAAAGATGATTCTCACATGTTGGGTATTTAGTCTAATAGTTTATTAGTATTCAAAACTTTCAAATTGAGTGTGAAACAATATTCAACCTAGTGGGTAACCTCACTAGTTTGAGAACATGCATATTGGGGGGAAGGGGGATAATCCAAAAAACCTTATGCATAAATTTTTCAAAAATGGATTACAACATCATGCAAAGATTCACCAAAGAGTTTTTTGAAGTCAAGGATGATTTTTTGAATGACAATGAACGACTTATCAAATGTATTAGATTTATGAAGAGGCACGGTGAATAATGAGAACTTTTTCCTTGAATTTTTATGAAGTTTTTTAGGGCCTTGGGTAGTAGTTAGTTCTCCAAACTTGTTTCATCGATGTTGGAAAACTTAAAAGATGATGTTGATCCTTATTTAGTGAGGATGCAACAATCATTGAAAGTGCAATCTATTTTGTAAGAAACTTGGCCGAAAGAGATGGTATTTTGTGGAGGTTGTGGAAGATGGTGAAAAGATTGAAAAAACGTGGGAGCTTGGAATTAAAGGGAGAAAATAATTTTAGGGGAAATGTGGTGATTTCATGTTTTGACAAAATGATAAAATGTCATTTGATAATGAACTTATAAGAAAGCTTATACCAAAACAAATTTTGGTAAGGAGTGAAAACTTTTCAAAGTTACTTGAATATTAATTTGACTTTGCTATAAAAGTACCACTAATTGTGGGCAATTGATCAATATATAGATTCAAAATCTCTATGTCTAAATTCAAAGATCAAGTTCAAAAACAACATTTGATCACATCAAATTGTGATTTTCCCTAGAATGTCTTAGAACCATGAAAAAGAAGAAAATTCTATCAAATAATCTAAACATTAAATATCAAATGAAAATTAGTGTGGTCCATTTTTGAATTGTTACCAAAACATTCATTGGCCTTTTGGTGAAGGTAATGCTAACTTCAAAGCTACTATTCTTATCAAATGTCTTGTCAAACGTTAATCACCATCCAAAAATCATTAGGTTAATACCAACCACTAGGTAGAGCCCTTTTGCCAAGGTGATGTTAAACAATAAAACATTTTAATAATTAATTTGTTTGAAAATTCATAACTTCCTCAAATAAACTTCAAATTTGGGTGTTTTAAGTGTCCATTTTGTAGCCTTTGGAAAGAGCTTCCCAATGTTCTATGTTCAAGTGTCTCATTGGAGTCAATTTGACTTTTAAAATTTGAAATAAAATAAAATTTGGCACATATTTTCAATAATTTGAAAAAAAAATTGGAAATTTTTTTTTGAATTTTTTTTATAGTTTAAAGTTATTTATAGTAAGTATTTTTTAAGAATTTATTTCTATAGTTATTTTATGTAGCTACTCAAAAGACCACTAAAGTACTAATCAAAATTGTCTTTTAAACACACAAAAATGTTGATGTTTAAAAGAAGTTTGCATATTATATTAACTAGGGTAAATGAAATACCATTACACACACATGCTAATAATTATGGGAAATTTTTTTAGGTAGATGAAAGTAAATTAGGCATGCACTTCTTGAAGATGATGATTCATGAGTGGGAGGGATGGTTGTGTTCATAGTGCAATTCTAGACTTTATGTGATGTAACTCCAAAAAACTTGAAAGGGGTTGATTTTGGAATCGAGTGAGAACCAATTCCCCCCTTGAGGCAATTTTGGCATTGAAGTTAATCATAACCTCAATTCAAAGTTGTTTTGAAAACCAAAATTAAATCAAAAATTTGAAAAAAATTTGAATTTTGATTCCAAGTGGGTAGGGGCTTAGTAAGACTCAAACCCTACACATCAAAGGAAGATGTGAAATTACTTGATCATTAAATTGTCACAATGCTTGAGATAAAAATGTGCATGTTATAGTATTATTTTAACACTATCTTTATGATTGTTTTTTTTTCCATATCAAGACCACGGTTTGTTTTTCACTTTTGTGAAGTAAGTGGTCTAGCAACCATCCAAAAGACGACCTAACCAAAAGGTTAGGGTACCAGCACCCTTGTTGGTACATTCACATTTTTTTTAGCAAGGCCTTTAAGTGGCCATATTAAGCCAAAAAAATGTTTTTTTGATTTAGTTCAAGCATGGGATAGTTCTAATATCTTTAAATCATTTAAATGGATTTCATGATTTTGACAACTACAATTTTGAGATTCACCTTTCACATTTTTCTTTAAAAAAATGATATTTTGAATCTTGGAACATCTACTCTAGTTTATAATGTAAAAATAGGCTATTTTGTATTAGTTTGACATTTTCAAACCTTTGTAATAATTTGTTTTTCTTGAAATAAAAGTTCAATTTTTTTGCCTTGAAAATTTTGGTGTTTTGTATATAGGAACTGAAATCAAAGGTTGCCCAAAATTGGCAACTGGAATTACCCCCCAAATTTTTTTTAAAAAAACAAAACCAAGTTCCGTTGTTTTTTTTAAAAAAATATTTCAATTTATTTTAATAGTAAAAGAAAAAAATTGAAAGCAAAGAGAAATTTGATCCCATGAAAATTTTAGAACCTTGAACCAAAAGTTCATTCTAAAACCTAGGAACTACCCAACATGGGTTCATACATGGGATGCTCCCCCAAAACATGTAAGTGGATATATATATATATATATATATATATATATATATATATATATATATATATATATATATATATATATATATATATATATAAATTACATGATATCTTAATTTGAAGAACATTTGAATACTCATGTTCACACCTAGTGTCCAAATTGGAGTAACCTTAGGCCTGCTTTACACTAGGTGTCAAGGCCAAGGTTCAACTCAAATCAAGCATTCCTATTGGTGCAAAAGTTGAAATTGGCCCCTGCCCAAAGTCTTAAACACTAGGAGTCAAGGCTGAAATAGAAAAAAAATAAAAATCAATCTGCCCCAAGTTACTAATAAATGCTGAACTTTATGGCCTTGTATTGGCCCCAAGGCTGAAAAAAAGAAAAAGGGATACCATTGCATTTGGGAAGCACAATTTGCAACCCTCGGTCACGACCAATGTACGCTAAGCGAATGTTAAAACGGACATGCAGATGGTGCACTTGTGGGGGTGCTAGGTAGGGTCACATAAATGATTTGAACTTGCCATAAAGGAAAGGAAGGGTAAGACAGCCATTAATGTTATTTATGAGCTGATTGTGCAATTGGAATGGAAATTGGGGAATTGGGTTGTTGATATTTTTGATTGACAGTTGCAGATGTTGTTGTTTTTGCCAAATTTGGATGGAAATTAGGTATTGGGTTGTTGATATTTTGATTGATAGTTGCAGATGTTGTTGTTGTTGCCAAAATTGGATGGAAATTAGGTTATTGGGTTGTTGATATTTTGATTTGACAAGTGCACAAAAAATTGTTCAACATTCCATAAATTCTCAATTCATTTCTCGAAGGTTTCCAAGCACTTTAAATGCTCGAAGTTGACTTTGTGGAGATGGGATTTTATGGGTACTTACTTACTTACTTGCTTACTACCGGAGCTTTGAATGTCTTCTTCCTTTGTGTCTGTCCACTAAATAAGTTGTTGGCAGAAAAAGGAAATGTTCTCTCACCTGGCATGTTTTCTGATCAGTTGCACGCTTAAGTTTTGGTGGAGTGTTTGTTTGTTTGTTTCGTGTCTCTGAAAGACAGACTCTGATCTGATCCCTTGTTGCACAATTAATTAAGATTTGAGTGTTTTTGTTTGTCTCTTGTAGTCTGCTGTTGTTATGATGTAAGTTACCTCGAGAATGATCTTGTAATTACTGGACATACATTTGCAATTTTGAAACTGCCAAAGGAATGTAGTTATAAGTTAATTAATCATAACGGCAGCAATCTTGTTAAGAGTGCCCAAATGCCCATTGACTCTTGAGTTCTTCTTCTTCTTAATGATGAAAACCCATTGAGTTCTTAATTGGGTGAATGGAATACTGAAAGGAAAATTTGATGGCAAAAGTGATTGCTTTGCCATTTATTTGTCTTGATTTCAAGGCTCAGTTTGGAACAAAAGAATATTGCAATGGCAGTGGATGATGGAGGCACTAATAGCAACAAACCACCTTGGTGGCATGTTACTTGAATATGGTATTCATTAAAGAACTAAGAATGTATCAAATGTTGAGAGGGTATATGGATGGGTATAATGAATTTTCTTACCCTTAAACCTTCATACACTTTTCTATCAAATGAATATCTTTCTTTTCTTGAATGTTCTCTGCAAAAGCCGTTTTTATTTTGAGGCATTGCAACAAAGTCTTGGTGTACATCTTCACATCCTAATGTAAGTCTCCACAATTCAAGAATCGTAGCATCCCCATCAATTCAATGAAGTCTCAAAACAAAAACACCCCAAGATTCACACATTCTTCATCCAATGTTTGGGAACAAATCCTCAATATCCAGACTTTGAATTCTTTCATACAAAGACCCACAAGGTTCATACGTGTACATAGAATCCATGTAGCCCAAAGTTGTGTAAAAAGGGAAAATGTTACATGGACTTGAAGAGTCTCGGCCTTGTGTGAACAAGATTTGGTTTAAGGTTGTTGTCACATGTGTTTCTACTTGAAAAGGGAAGGTAGGATAAGCAAAGGAAAGCTTGTCTTGTTCTTGAATGTTTCATTATGAGGTCATTTTGAAGATGGTGGGGTGGTTGTGTGTTTGTTGTTTTTTATGTGTGCCATGTTTTGCAAGTGGTTGTGTTGTTCTTGAAATGTTGCCGCATATAAAAAGACAAAATGAAGTTATTACTTGTGTGGGAGATGGTGGCTTTTGGGGTGAATGAATGAACTTGGCAAGGAAGATAAAAAGGGGAGGATAATTATTCTATGGGGACCTTGGAAACTAAATGCTTATTGAATAATAAGATAACAATGGGTAAAGGAATTGGGTAAGCTTGACTAGGGGAGTGTAGACTTAAATCTTAAGATTCTTTATGTTTTTTCTTTTACTACATTTGGGAGAAGGAATTAGGTTTTAACATGTACTAAAATTAATAAAAATGGGAATTGTGGGATGTGATACAAATACTAAGGTGTCTAAAGCTTAGCTAGAGGGCATGTATTGGGAGGTTTTGGGATACATAGATAATCACCTTAATTTTGTAATTGGAGCTAGTCAATTCATTTCAATAAAATGCAAAATATTTCAATTGGGGGTGTCCCAAGGCAAATGTAGCTTGCAACAATAATTCCTTTCGGTGGGAAAAAGATCATGCATTAGATAGTCTTTGGATGTTTTTTGTAAGTTGCATTACACCTAGGTGGTTGTCAAGCCTTGTAATTTCTGTGATGTGATATTCTACATAAGCCAACAACCAATGTTAATTAAAAATGGAATGATAAGAAGTGAATAATTTGCATTTAGGGCATTGTAGGTTAGGAGATCCAAAGACATGATTGAACATTGAGTGGTCTAATCCCATGTGCAGTTCTCCAATTTTGAATGTTGAAGTGGTATTAGGTTCATTTGTTTAGTAGTTGTTGTTGGAAACTACCACAAAAGAATGTATGGGTTGATCCAAACCATCATGTCAACCCATGTTATGGTGACCATTTGCTAGGTGTTTAACAAGTTGATTAATAAAACATTGTGTGATAATGGTTGTCATCCATTATTTTTGGTTACATTCTCACATTCATCAACAATTTTCCCCATTACCATCACTAAACCCTTGGCATGGTTGAACTTGTCATCACCTACTTCTAAACATCCCCATATAAGATTGTTTGGTACATTGAACCACAAAAAAAACACAACAAAACAACAATCATAACAATCCTACCAAATCTAGCTTAAGTTTTTTTGATGTAAAAACAATTTTTGGCATGGCAAATTTTTTTTTGAATTATTAGTTCACCTACCAAACAAGCAAACTATTGTCAACAATGGTCATTGTAGCAACATTGGAGCTAGATTAAAAATAATGTAAATCAAGAAAGATGGGAATGTTGTTCCTTGAATTTTTCTGAGCAAGAAAAGTTTTGGGCCTTTTTGTAGACTATTGCAACAAGCTTGGTTGGAGCTTTAACAAAGCTTTAAGCTCTTCTCAATTTTTTGCACTCCAAAAACATCTAAAGGTCTTCATAGCAAGTCAATCTCACACATGAGATTGTTTTAGGTTCATGACAATCCAACACCACACATTTTGGATTTTGGTTTAAATATAATGACCAACTATAATTAGGAGTGGGCAAACCATATTGGTCCCCCTTAACATTTATGGGTTAATCATTATATTCACATATACAATACAATATAACTTTCAAAATGCATTGCAACTATCCTAAAGTGATTCGAATATATAGATAGTTCAACATAGTCATCAACATCAATTATTTATTTAGTTCAACCATAACCCATTTCACAATACAATGAATAATAACAATAAATAAATGAAAGAGGAGGAAAATAATACCCAAAAAGAAAAAACTTATGTGTCAAGCTCAAATGTTTTAACAAATCATGTGTTGAATTTTCTACCTTTCATCACTACTAGAATACATGTAAACATACCACCATACAAAACACTCAATCAAAATTTTGGTGGTTTTCCTAAAACTCAAATCACCAAGATTGGTGGATGAGTGGACATGGTCCATTACTAAACCATTATACATTTCAATGGTCACCCCCATTAATGAATTTTTATTGCTAATTAAATTTGAAAAAATTGCAACAATATTTTTTAAGGTAGGGGTTTCAATGTTTTCCTAGTGCCCGCCATTCTAGGTATTGGTGCAAACTAGTGCAAAGCCTAAACCTTGTGACCTCCACCCATTGCCTCTTGGAAGCTTCCTCCTCATTCCACTGTGAATCTTCTTTGCCTTTTGCCAAGCTAAAAACAAGCTATGATTTGTAGTTTTTGTTGAATGTTGCCACCAATGTTTTAGTCCATAGAAGATGCATAAAAGGCTTAGAACATAGTAGGAAATGACATTGTTCAAAGTGTAGTGAGTTTGTAATCATGCAAAGTTCAACAATGTGGGAGTGATTAGGTAACTAATAGGTTGTAAAATTTTGAAGCATTTTTAATTTGTGATATTTGTGTGCTATTGGTGTTCTTGTGTTAATGTTATTGTGGTGTCGATGCTGTTACATTGTTATTGTTGATTAAAATGTTGTTACTTTTAAAATGTTATTATTATTGAGAAGGGTTTGATGTTTTTGTGTTATCTATTGTTAAACCTTATTGCTTTGGGCATATGATGAAAGGAAAATTTCAAGTTTCAAATTTTCCTTTCAGATTTGGGCCTATTTATAGCATAACCTTGCAAATTAGGGTTTTAACATGTGCTTCAACAACACCATGTTGTTGGTGTTCTAATGTTATTAAGTGTGTTGTGCGCCTAGGAGGGCGCGTTTGGGAAAACGAAGGTTGAAAGCAATTTGTTGCATTGCTATTGTTGATTACAATGTTGTTTTTCTTGAAATGTTATTACATTAATGAAAGTGGTTTGATTTTTTTGTGTTATTAGTTGTTGAACCCTATTGCTTTGGGCATTGGTAAAGGCACAATCAAGTATACACTTTGTGATCCTCATCAAGGAAAATGTAAAGTAGCCATAAATTAAACCTTAACATATTAAATTTATATATTATTTATTTAAATGATTAATATGAACATTTTTTTGAATTTACGTCAATGATATTGAGGAATCACATGTTTAAACTAGATGTAAATAAAATTTCAGAAATGCAAGTATAACTTTTTTTCCTTTTACAAGTTGTCTAAACAAAAAAACAAATAAATAAATAAGTAGATGAAATATTCGATCTTCCCACTTTCTTGGTTAAACCACTTTAAATTTACTTATGCACTTTCAACTTTCAAGGTAAAAATAATAATATATTAATCTTTCAATGTAATAGTAATTTTGAACACAATTCCACCAATTAATTTCAAAAATACTTTTGACTTACTTTTAATACATTAAAGTTTTTCAAATTTTGTACATTCAATACTTAGCACCACGATGGTTTGATAATGATTGAAAATATTTTGATTCTACTTTCTTGCATTTATGTGTAAAAATATGATTGCAACTTCTCAGGCAACTTTTTGTGTATATTTGGTTATGCTTTCACCATATTACATAAGTTATTAAAAGTGGTTTGATTTTTTTGTGTTATAAGTTATTGAACCATGGAAAGAAAATTTTAATTTTCAAAGTTTCCTTCCAAATTTGGGCTTGGTTATGGCATAACCTTACAAAATAGGGTTTTAACATGTGATTCAACAACACCATGCTAAATGTTGATGTTCTTATGTTGTTGATGTTGCTACATTATAATTCTTAATTAAAATGTTGTTATTTTTGAGATGTTATTGTTGTTCATAGTGGTTTGATGTTTTTATGTTATAGTTGCCAAACCTTATTGCTTTGAGCATATAGTGGAGGCAAAATTTCAAATTTCAAATTTTCTTTCCAAATTTGGGTTTATTTATGGCATAAACTTGAAAATTAGGATTTTAACATGTGTTTCAACAACACCATGTTTGTTGTTGGTGCTTTTTGTGTTGTTGATATTGTTACGTTGTTATTGTTAACTAAAATGTTATTACTATTTTTGAGATGTTATTGTGTTGAAGGTGGTTTGATGTTTCTTATGTTATTAGTTGTTGAACCCTATTGTTTTGGGCTTATGGTGAATGAAAAATTTCAAATTTCAAAGTTTCTTTCCAAATTTGGGCTTGTTTGTGACATAACCTTACAAATTAGGGTTTTAACATGTGCATCAAATGATCTTTTTCAAATTACTGGTAATGCTTTTAAAAGCCTTTTCATTAAAAATTTCAAATCTATCTCCCTTGTATTAGTATAGGTATAATTTTCTATACTATTATAAGCATGCACTTGAAATATATTTTGTTGTTCATGGAAAGGAATGGCATGTGAATGTTTGATCTTTGCATTCTTTGGAATTTGGGCAATCAAAAATTACTCCCCAACTTAAAATGGTTGTTGATTTTGTTTTATAAGTCCCAACTATGCAACAAGAGCAAGGTCATTAGCACGTGTAACTATTGCAACAACAACAATAGCAACATTTACAACATTAGGGCCACAAGTAACCATTAATACCATCAACACTAACACTACTAATAGATTAGCAAGTTAACAAACATCAACAACAACATTAACAACCATTAGTAGTAACAACTCTTACAAGATGTTAAAAAACAAGCCTTCATTCTTTATACAAGAATCCATTTCATGGACCCAAACTTTCAAGCTCAAAATTATCAATTTGCTAATTTATCTAGATTAATTAGAAGCATGAAATTTTGTTTGTTTGGCCTTAGAGCTTTTGAACATGTTGACTTTCTTGTAGTGTGTTCATGTTTCATTGAAAGGACAATGACATGACATCAAATTGCAAATTTCAATTCTCTATTAAACAATTCAATTAACTTGAAGTAGGGTCCTAGCTAGTCTAGTTCTCTAGGAAATAGTTGTACATATGTGGTTTATAAAAGTCCATCCATTATTTGATGTTAGTTTATTTAATGAGAAGAATGCACCACAAGGTGCCTATGCAAAATGTGTATGTTATCTAGATGGAAAGAAACATGTTTTATATGTTTTTATTTGGAAGATCGTAAATTGAATTTTTGTTTAAATTTGGAAGTATTGTTGGGTTTTTTTCATGGTCATGCAACCTTTTCTTTGCACTATGTTGGTTTATTGACTTGTAAAACATTTAGTTGGCTAATACCACTTCAAACATCACACATCTTTGAATAGTTAGTAAATCACCTATGAGCCTTAGAAGTGTTGTTAAGACCCCTCGCAATGGTGAGTTCGTGGGGCTCTTTTTTTTCCCCATGATGTTGAACATTACCTAATTGATCAACAAAAATATAAATGTATAAATCATCCTCACCCATGTAAATTGTGGACCATATGTGTTAGTGTGGCACTTTTGCCTTATATGGGACCTTCATGCATTTGATTGAATTTGGAGCAATACCATTTTTAGGTGAAGATTGTGAAACATATTTATCATGCATTATATACCACCATAAACCCACACATACCCCCACCCATAAAATCACTACTAAAACCTATGAATTCACACCACCCATAATGCCACCAATAAAACCATTGATGTCAAAACTATATAAACCATTCATGAAACCATTCATAAACTCACTAATAAAAAACTTGCCAACCACCAAAAAACAATTGACAAACAACTACAACAACCACCCACAAACCATCCTTCTATGACAACAAATTCCACGACCAAAAGTCCACCCATAAATAACAACCTGCATTGACCCCCACTCCCACTTGCCCATTATATATATATATATATAAGGAAAAAATCTATGCTTGTTTATAAATAACATGATGACAATTGGAACCATGTTTCAATGGTTGTCCTTTGCCATATAGGACCAACCACCAAATGAAACCATTCGGGAACATTTGAAAAATGGATGGTATGCCTAGTGGTTTGGTTACATGTTTCCCAATATGCATTTTTGCAAACATATCTCAAGAAAAACTTGTTGAAATTCAAACACTAGAATAAAACCCAATAAGGGTATAATGAAAAAAAAATCCTTAAATTAAGGTATGGTAATTTAATATGTTTGATTGCTAGGGGTAAGATATATACATATAACCTTAATTTTACCATCATGATGTATAGGTGGAAAAAGGGCATCCTCCAACACTAAAGTATATAATTTTCAAGGGTTGATAAAACCCTTGTTAAAACCTCATACCCTTCGAGGTTTAAAAGGCTTAAAAGAACAATTAACTAGTCCTAAAAGCTCTTTTGTGTGACTAAGGCACTCATAATGGGAATATGTTCTTCTTTTTATAGCTAATCAAATGCATGGTTAATTAACATTAGCATACACTAAAGTTAATCTTTGCTTTGGGCTTGCCTTTGGTCCTTGATGTATTCATTCATCCTCCACTTCAAGCTATCCATAAAGTCCATCAAAACAAGGATCACTTTTCAAACCTAAGCCTAAACTCCCAATAATGACTACCATAGTTTCTTTTTTTAATTAACTAGACTATAATCTACCTAGGTTATGATTGCATTCCTAGGTTAAGGGATACCTAGGGGGGCTACCTAAGTAACCTAGGGGACTATTTAAGGGCTACTTAGATGCAATTACCTAAATGGGACTACCTAAGGCCTACCTACTTTACGGGCTATTAAGATAAAAATTATTAAAAACCTACATAGGTGGTTACATAGGGACTACATTAAGGTGCTACATAGGGGCTACCTAGGGACTTACCTAAGGTAAGGGTATTTAAGGGCTACTTAAAGGGCTACATAGGGGCTATGAGTTAGCCCTATATAGTGCCTTCTTGCATTATCAATTTGTTAGGGGACAAATATCATAATCTAGTTATGTTAGTGAACCTCTTAGTAATTTATTAGTTATTAGTGTTAGGTATTCACTTACCATCTCCTATTTACTAAGAGATGAAAATACTTGGTAGTTAGTCGTTGATGAGAGGATAGTGAAGTAACTAGTTTGCCATTAATTGGTGTTTGTGAAGGAGATTGGGATAATGGCCTAGAATGAAAGAGAGGACGAGGCCTTTGTGGCTAATGGGTTTGGAGGAAACCTTGTGGGGCTTCGCATTCCTCATTCTAAGTATTGGAGGTTTGTCTCTTTCATTCTATGTGCATGTGAGTAATCTAGGAGGATCTTATAAAAAGAAAGATGAGAAGGTTGTACCTTTGAAAGGTTATAATACATGGTAATGGGTTTCTAAGTGTAAAGAGGATCCATTTTAATTATGGAATTTTTTGTAGTTTTTTTACACTTTCCTTTTTGCAAGTAATTTAGTTCAATTTATTTGATGTAAAACATTAAAGTTTCTAGTGCGTTCTCAAATATTCTTTACTATTTAGTTAAAGCATCAAGGTCACTAAATGATAGCTATAGTAAAACCAAGGCAAATAGTAGATATGAAAAATGTAGGTAGTAGCTTCATGAAAGTAATTGGTCTTTTAGACCAATTCATTGTAAAGGTACCAAGGGCAAACTAAAAGTTAACTACCTTCTTGCCTTCATTGTGACATATTGAAAATTCCAATTCTCTTTTGTTTTCATTCATTTTTTATTTCTTTTTTTTGGAACGTAAGGTTACCTTCTCCTTGGAAATCCCTTAAGATTGTGTTTCTTTCATTTTATTTTTCATTTGATAGCCTTCATTAATAATAACTCTAAGGTTGATGGGTTCACGATATGATAAAATATGAGAGCTTTAGGTACGTCCTAACTAACCCCTAGGTATCCCCTAACTTAAAAAATTCCTAGCTAGCCCCATAGGTAGGCTTTATATAGTCCCCTACATAGCCCTTAGGTATCCCATAACCTATGTAGGCCTTCAAGAAGTTACTATTTGTATTTGTTGGATACCACTTATGTTTGATGGGTATTATTTTGGTACCTATTTATAAATGAAATGAACATACTCCTTATTTATTGATAAATGTGATAAATTTTGGTAGTTGAAAAAAAATCTAGGTTTTTTTACAAATGCAATAAACCTTGTTAATTTAGCCCATATTATTTTTCATAATTTTCATTTTAAAAATATACATTTTTTTTTCAAATTTCCGCTTAAGTTAACCTTTTTCTAGTTATGCATAAGCTCAAGTCTCAATTTTTAAAAATTCAAACATCATCTTTCATGTTTTAAAAACCAACCAAAAAAACTTCCTACTACCTTTAGATATTTAACAATATGATAATTTGATTATATCACGATGAAAAAAAATCTAGCATGAGAATTGAGTGATAAGTCTTGAACTCACCTTTCATGATAATTATTGGTTGGGATTACACAAACTAGAAGATGAAATTTGGAACGAAGGGAAAAGGTGAGATTTCATTCACAAATAGGATGGATTAGGAAGAGAATTACATGGGCATTACAAGCATAAGCATTTTGATAACACATGCATGGGTCACATACTATTACATGTTGCAAAGTGCAAATTATGTGTATAGTTTTATTAAGTATGAGTCCATTGCACTATTTTTAGATTTTCTTGAATTTTTTTGTACTTTGGTTGGAATGGTATTTGAAAGTAAGAAAAAAAAATGCATTTTTGGAAAGAAGAAAAGTCAAATTGCAAGCACGAAGTATGTAGACACATACATATGATGTAACATATAATTAAAAACTTAGACCTTATTTACAAATTTTTGGTAAGTTTTTAATATTTTTATTTAATTATAATATTTTTTTCAAGACTTTTCATACCTAATTTATTTTATAGTTTTTATTAAATATATTTCTAAAGAAATAAACATCTAGCTTATTTTGAGCTAATGTTATTTGTAAATAAATGTAAGTAACCTCGTCAAGGTAGGCCTTATGTAACCTTTTGATAGCCCCTATCTTAGATAGCCCATGGGTAAGACTATGTAACCCCCTCTTGCACTATAGTCAATACTAATTAGCCCTTTAAGTAACCCTTAACTCATAAAATCCTTAACTAACCCCTTAAGTAAGATTTGTGTGATCCCTTACGTCTCCTTTAGGTATCCCATAACATAGGTAGGCCCATAGGTAAACATGTAGACACGTGCAAAAATACACATGAAACAAGAAGAAACTCAAATCATCTTGGGGTGAAGAGGAAATTTGGATTTCCTCCTTTGTTATTTTCCTTTGGCAAAGTCTGATCCTACATTTTGATTGTTATCTTCAATTTTAATGAAACTCAAGGTTTTACTCCTAGGTTTTACTATTTTCATGAATCGAGAGTCACAAGTCTTGGCACGATGCAAATAATCTTTATAATATATCAAATGACATATAATCCTCTAAATCTTACGCAAAACTACATGATTCAAAATTGCACCAATAGAAAGGGAAAATGGACCTCAAATATTGAGAATGATTGAATTTTCTTGTCCACAATTGGTGGTAAAATTTAATGTTGTGTAGTTCTTCCTTTTCAAGAGAACCTCTTGTCCTAGTTTTGACATTTAAGTTTTATTTGGAGGTTCTTTGGGTGGGGGCTTGAACATAAATTTTTCAATTTTTAAACTCAACAATTTTGATTCTAGCACATTTTTTTCAAACTCAATAACCTTTGGGTTTGATTCCATGGACACAATACAAACTCCCCAATGCTAGAGATTGTATGGGTACAAACTTTTTCAACAAATTTTCATTTGAATGTTATGTGATGGTCCTTAAACCAATAACACCACCTATGCAAAACACTTAAAATCTCAAAATGGATCATAACCAAGCCAAAAGAAATTTCAAATATTTAGACATTAATATGGATCATCTATCTTAATCACCTCTTTAGATTAGCCATAGACTTTTGCCAATGGACTAATAAGAGTAAGCCAAAAAAAAATGATGGAAGGAAACAAAACCAAAAAGGAAAACACTTTTGTGTGGACCTTAAAATGTTTCAAAGGCAAACGTATCCTTCCCTACTTACGTTCTAGTTCTCCAAACATATGGGGGTTTGAGTGTATATTAGAAATAAAAAGTGTGTTCAACCAATGAAATGGTCCAACGTTCACTTAATAGACTCATGGTTTTTGTTGGGGTTTAGGGGAGGTGTCTTGAATTTTTTGGATTTTTTTTCTTCATAATGTGTACAAACTATTTTCCAATGAATTCCCAATGTGTTTTTATGGCATATATATATATATATATATATAATTTATTTTTCCTTTTTTTGGGGCAAGGTAAGGGCCTTGGATGCTTGTTCACAATGTGTTTCCACCATGATCCCAATGAATTCTTGATGCGTTTATCAAGTTCCCATTATGTTCCCAATGAATTCCAAGCGTGTTTTCCAAGTTCCCAAT